>FUFK010048783.1_pt1 | contig 9986 bp, 10 predicted proteins | sample 1021851 | NCBI WGS metagenome assembly FUFK01 (sample SAMEA51879418, study PRJEB19060) | metagenome | reverse complement strand
ATTCTGAGAGAGCAGCTTTTGCAAGATCTCAAAGTATAAATAAAGAAATTTTGTCAAATACTTCAAACATTTAACTTTTGAAACATGTATGGGCGAAAAGTTAAATTAAGATTTTTTTTTATATTATTAATAATAACAACCTTAGCGTTATCAGTCTTTTTATTANTNAAGTCNTTAGAGGAAAACGTTATTTTTTTTAAGTCTCCAACAGAAATTAAAACTTTAAGTGAAATTGGTAAAAAGAAAATTAGAATAGGTGGAATGGTTAAAAAAGATTCCATAACTATGATTTCAAAAGAAATTAAATTTATTGTTACCGATTTTAAAAACGAGATAAATGTTGTTTATTCTGGGGTCGTACCGAATCTTTTTGCTGAGGAGAAGGGTGTTGTTGCTGAGGGATATTTAAAAGATAAAAATTTCTTTTTAGCTACAAANATTTTGGCTAAACATGATGAAAATTATATGCCGCCNGAAGTTAAGGCAGCATTAGAGGAGAAATAAATTTGGCGAGTTTAATAGGTTCTTATTCATTAAGTTTTGGACTTCTTTTTTCAATTTTAATTATTTTTTTTTCANTTAAAAATTTAAAAGATNCTGAAATCTTAGATAAAAAGATAATAACTTTTACATTTATTCAATTTTTNTTTGTAGTNATAAGTTTTTTTGGATTAATTATCTCTTTTATTAANTCAGATTTTAGCAACGAAACTGTTTTTAATCACTCTCATACNACCAAACCATTATTTTATAAAATNTCAGGAACTTGGGGTAATCATGAGGGTAGTTTATTGCTATGGTTGCTAGTATTAACTTTGTTTATTTCAATTTTTTTAATTAAATCTAATCAACAGCCAAAAAAGTACAGAATTTTTACCTTATTATTTCAACAAATAATAATTGTAGGTTTTTTTATTTTTTTGATTAAGACTTCAAGCCCATTTAATTATATTTTTCCAACACCAAATGAGGGTTTAGGCTTGAACCCAATTTTACAAGACCCTGCTTTAGCAATACATCCACCAATTTTATATTTAGGNTATGTAGGTTCTTCNATAATTTTCTCGTCAGCTCTTGCTGCCATGGTTACNTCATATGTNTCAAAAGAATGGGCAAAGCATATTAAANAATGGGTTTTAGCATCTTGGGTTTTTCTTACATTAGGAATTTTACTTGGATCTATTTGGGCATATTATGAATTAGGTTGGGGAGGTTTTTGGTTTTGGGATCCAGTTGAAAATGTATCNTTAATGCCATGGTTTGCACTAACAACTTTACTTCACTGTATTTTGGTTTTGGAGAAGAAGAAAATATTAACTTCATGGGCCATGATACTGTCAATTGCAACTTTTGCTTTGAGTATGAGNGGTACTTTTTTAGTAAGATCTGGAATTTTAAATTCAGTTCATACATTTGCCAATGATCCAGAGAGAGGTTTATTTATTTTAATTTTTCTTTTTACGCTTATTTTTTTATCAATTTTTATTTTCATTTTTTTTCATTCAGAGAAAGAAAAATTAGAAAATAATTTTTTTTGGCTAAGCAAGGAGACATCTATTTTAGTAAATAATTGGTTTATGATGTACTTTTTATCAGTAGTTTTAATAGGGACAATTTACCCAATATTTTTAGAAGTTATGACCACAAATAAAATATCCGTTGGCCCACCTTTTTATAACAAACTCATATTGCCTTTCTTAATTCCATTTTTAATAGCTATGGCAATTGGACCAAATCTTAATTGGGTTAAATCAGATTTTAAAGATAAGTTTTATATGACCATATTTTTAATAATATCTTTTTTGTTATCAGCAGTAATAATTAAACAATTTGATATAAATTTCTTGATTAACACAATTTTAGTTACTTCTGCTTTCTTTTTATTTTTTTCTACTTCTAGAGAATTTTTTGTCAAAAGATTTAGAAATTTATCCCAGAACATTGCTCATTTTGGTTTTAGCTTATTAATTCTNAGTATTTTATTTAANAATATTTTNTCTAATGAGNTAATTACCAACCTAAAAATTGGTGAAACTTTTGAGACTGAAAAATTNACGATAAACTTNGAGAANATTNAGCAAGAAGATGAAAAAAACTTCAAAGCAATTATAGGAAAATTNANTGTACAAAATTTGGATGGCTCATCAGATATCCTCAATCCTGAGTTAAGAATATATAATCAACCAAATATAATTACGAGTGAGGCTGATATAAAAACAAACTTACTCACAGATAAATTTATGACGATGAATTACGTTCAGAACCAGGAATATTTCAATATAAGATATCAAGTTAAACCTTTCATGATTTGGATATGGGTTTCAGTAATATTAATAAGTTTCGGTGGTTTTTTAAGTTTTTTTAAAAAAAGATATGAAGTCTAAATTTATTCCACTAATTTTAATTTTTATTTTTTTAATTACTTTTGTAATTTTCTTCAAGGGATTAAAAAATTCAAATATTTATACTCCGAGCACCAAACTAAAAAAAGAAGTTCCATNATTTGAGTTAAAGTCTTTTGAGAATAATTCTATTATTATTTCAGAAAAAATTTTTGAAGATAATAAGTATTATTTGATGAACATATGGGCATCATGGTGTGTCCCCTGTAAGGAAGAACATAAATTTTTAATGAAACTAAAAAAAGATGAAAGAATAGAATTGATAGGATTTAATTATAAAGATAACTTTAAAAAAGCCTCAAGTTTTTTAAAAGATTTGGGAAATCCTTACAATATAATTGTATCAGATAAGGATGGTACAGCATCAATTGAATGGGGTGCTTATGGGGTGCCAGAAAGTTTTTTAGTACATCAAAATAAAATTATTAAAAGATTTATTGGACCAATAAACAATAAGGACCTATTAGAAATTGAGAAAATAATTAGATGAAATTTATTCCAATATTTTTGATTGTAAGTATAATTTTGAATTTCAATCTCTTAAAGGCAGATGAAATTAAAACTGAAAATAAAATAGCTAAAAATTTAAGATGTTTGATTTGTCAAGGCCAGTCAGTGTATGANTCAGATTCAGAATTCGCGATAAGTCTAAAGTTNGTTATTAAAAATAAAATTCAACAAGGNTTGAGCGAGGAACAAATTTATAGTTTTTTAAAAATGAAATATGGAGAATGGATATTGTATGATCCAGTTTTCAANAGAAATACCTATTTTTTGTGGTTATTGCCTATCTTGATATTCTTAGCGGGTGGTGCAATAATCATCAAAAGGTTTTATAATAAAAAATAATCTTAGTNAGGTAAAATGATTTTAAAGAGAATTTTTTTAGTTTTGTTAATTTTGACTTTGCCTTCAAAATTATTGGGAGACACTGATGTTGATGATAACAATCATCAATTTAATTTATANCTTGGGAATTTTGATTTTAGTGATGATAACCAAAAATCGANGTTGTTAGGTTTTCAGCATCAAAATGAAAATTTAAAAAGAAATACATTTCTAGGAAATATTTCACCNGTTANCGGAGGTTTNATAACTGCCAATTCCGCTGCGTATATTTATACAGGTGTTGAGTGGAATATGAACATGGGCCCATTTTTTTTNACTCCAAGCTTTACTCCCGGACTTTACCATGAAGGGGATGGAAAGGANCTTGGGCATCTTCTTGAATTTAAGTCAGAATTACAGCTTTCTTANAAAACCACTGATACAACAAATTTTGCCGTATCATATAATCATGTATCTAATGCAAGTTTAGGGGATAAAAATCCTGGGGCAAATAGTTATATGTTTAATTTCCTCAAAAAGTTTTAAGAGAAACCATGAATTTAAAAGATTGTCACAACTTTAGTGATTTTAGAAAATTAGCTCAAAAAAGGTTACCATCGCCAATCTTTCATTATATTGATGGTGCAGCAGATGATGAAGTTACATATGCTAGAAATACTAGTGCATTCGATGATGTGGATTTAGTTCCTAATGTTTTGAGAGGAGTTGAAGAAGTTGATTTGTCTACTACGATATTTGGAAAAAAATTAGATTTACCCTTTTATTTATCACCAACAGCTTTACAGAGACTTTTTCATTACGATGGAGAAAGGGCAGTTGGAAAAGCAGCAAAAAAATTTAATACAATGTTTGGTGTCTCTGCTCTAGCCACAGTTAGTGTTGAGGAAATTTCTTCAATGATTGATACACCTAAAATGTTTCAGTTTTATTTTCATAAAGATAGGGGTTTAAACGACTCTTGTTTGGAAAGAGCTAAAGCAGCAAATTTTGATGTGATGGCATTAACAGTTGATACTATTACTGGAGGAAATAGAGAGAGAGACTTAAGAACAGGATTTACCTCTCCACCAAAGTTAACTTTAGCAAGTTTATATAGTTTTGCTACTAAACCGATGTGGGGAATTAATTATCTAACAAAAGGTAAGTTTGAATTACCTCATTTACAAGATTTTGTGAAAGAAGGTACCGATGTTAACTCATCAATTGGAAATTATTTTTCAACTATGCTGGATCAATCTATGAATTGGAAAGATGCTGAAAATCTTTGTTCTAAATGGGGAGGTCATTTCGCTCTCAAAGGAATTATGAGTGTTGAAGATGCAAAAAGAGCNGTAGACATAGGATGCACAGGTATAATGGTATCAAATCATGGCGGAAGACAGTTAGATGGATCTAGAGCGCCTTTTGATCAACTTGCAGAAATTGTTGATGCAGTTGGTGATAAATTAGATGTCATTTGTGAAGGTGGAATTCATAGAGGTACTCATATGCTTAAAGCATTATCATTAGGTGCTAAGGCTTGTTCAGGTGGAAGATTATATCTTTATGCTTTAGCAGCTGGAGGTCAAGCAGGNGTCGAAAGAGCTTTAGAAAAATATAAAGCTGAANTAGTNCGTGATATGAAACTTATGGGNTGNACCAAGATAAGTGATTTAAATAGAAGTAATTTAAGATTTAGAAAATAGTGAGTTTAAAGAATTGCTATAACTTTGACGATTTTAGAAAACTAGCAAAAAAAAAACTTCCATCACCAATTTTTCATTATATAGATGGAGGATCTGATGATGAGTCCACTCTTAGAAGAAATACAGATTCATTTAATGAGTGTGATTTAGTGCCAAACGTTCTGGCCAAAGTTGGTAAACCTGACTTATCAACAACTCTGTTTGGAAGAAAAATAGATATGCCAATTTTTCTNTCTCCAGCTGCNATGCAAAGACTTTATCANGTTGANGGTGATAAAGCTTCAGCAAGAGCTGCAGAAAAATTTGGAACATTTTATAGCATGTCATCTATGAGTAATAACTCGATTGAAGAGATATCTAATATTTCTAGCGGTCCAAAATTATTTCAACTTTATGTTCATAAAGATCAATCAATAACTGACGACCTGATTGATAGGTCTAGAAGATCTGGATTTGATGCTATGTGCCTGACAGTTGATACTTTGGTTGCAGGTAACAGAGAAAAGGATCACAGAACTGGGTTTACAACGCCTCCAAAACTTACTTTTCAAAGCTTGATGAGTTTTGCAATGAGACCAAGCTGGGTATTTAATTATTTAACTGGAAAAAAATTTGAACTCTCAAACGTAAAAAAAAAAACAGATAAAGGAACTAATATTGCAAAATCAGTAATTGAATACATTAATGAGCAATATGATCCTTTAATGGGATGGAAGGATGCAGAGTATTGTGCAAAAAAATGGAATGGACCTTTTGCTCTTAAAGGAGTTATGTCAGTTGAAGATGCTAAGAAAGCTATTGATATTGGCTGTACAGCTATAATGATTTCAAATCATGGTGGAAGACAACTAGATGGATCAAGGTCCCCCTTTGATCAGGTTAAGGCAATTTCTGATGCTGTCGGTGATAAGTTAGAAATTATTTTAGATGGAGGGGTGAGAAGAGGTACTCATGTGTTAAAAGCAATTGCTGCGGGCGCAAAAGCCTGTAGTTTTGGGAAAATGTTTTTGTTCTCTTTAGCCGCAGGAGGACAGCAAGGTGTTGAACATTTGCTAAAAAATATGCACGATGAAATATATAGAAATATGGTTTTAATGGGNTGTAAAAATTTAAAAGAGTTGAATAGTTCAAAATTAATCTATAGAAAATANAGGGTAAATTATGAAATTAGCAAAAAGTTTAGAAAGATTAGGCACNGANTCTGCATTNACTGTTCTTGCAGAGGCTAAAAAATTAGAAGCTCAGGGAAAACCGATGATCCATTTAGGATTAGGACAACCAGATTTTAAAACTCCCAAACATGTTGTTGAAGCGGCTAAGAAAGCACTTGATGATGGTCACCATGGATATGTAATGTCAAATGGTATTCCTGAATGTCGTCAAGCTGTAACTAGATGGATAAAAAAACGTTACAACGTTGATATCAATTTTGAGAGAATTTTAATCATGCCAGGTGGTAAACCAACAATGAGTTATGCTATTCAATGCTTTGGTGAACCAGGAGCTGAAATTATACACCCAACGCCCGCTTTTCCAATTTATGAGTCAATGATAAACTACACAGGCTCAACATCAGTTCCATATGACTTAACAGAAAATAAAGATTTAAAATTTGATCCAGATAAAATATTATCCATGATAACAGATAAAACTCGACTATTAATTTTAATAAACCCTAATAATCCGACTGGAAGCTTTGTAGAGAAAAAAGATGTTGATGTTTTAGCTGATGGTCTCAAGAAGCATCCTCATGTAACAATACTTAGTGATGAAATTTATAGTAGACAAATCTTTGATGGAAAAGAAATGCCAACATTTTTTAATTATCCAGAGTTAAGAGAAAGATTAATTGTATTGGAAGGATGGAGTAAAGCTTATTCAATGACTGGTTGGAGACTTGGTTGGAGTTTTTGGCCAGAACATTTGGTTGAACATGTTAATAAATTATTAATTAATAGTGTTTCATGTGTTAATGCTGCAGCTCAATTTGCTGGTATTGCTGCTTTAGATGGACCAGACGATTCGATTGATGCGATGATGGAAAAATTTACTCAAAGAAGAGATTTGATTTATAAAGGGTTAAATGATTTACCAGGTGTAGAATGCAGTTTACCTGGAGGGGCTTTTTATGCATTTCCAAAAGTAATTGGNACNGGNATGAATGGTGCAGAGTTTGCNNGAAAGGCNATGCATGAAGCAGGAGTAGCAATAGTNCCTGGATCAGCTTTTGGTGAAACNTGCCAAAATTATGTTAGATTTAGTTTTGCTGCATCNAGAGATAATATTTCACAAGCATTGGAAAATATAAAGAAAATGCTATCTAAATAAGGTNTATTTTTTTAGCATTATTTATTAATATCACNTCTTATGAACGATCAAGTACAAGCTGANCTNAAAAAAATTTTTAATGGAAGATTTTCAACNTCTGTATCNACGAGAACAAATTATGCCAGAGGTGAAGACACTTATGATCCAATTTTATCAAAAGCTGTAGTATTNCCAGAAACTAATCAGGAGGTTTCACAAATATTAAGACTATGTAATGAACATAAAATTCCTGTNGTNCCATTTGGTACAGGNACCTCTTTAGAGGGTAATGTGGTTGGTAATGAAAAAGGGATAACCATAAGCCTTGAAAAAATGAATAAAATTTTAAGTGTTAATGCTGAGGACTTCGATTGTAGAGTGCAAGCCTGTGTTACAAAAGAACAATTAAATGAATATCTTAGAGAGGATGGTGTCTTTTTTCCAATTGATCCAGGTGCTAATGCAGCGATCGGAGGTATGGCTTCCACATCGGCTTCAGGAACAATGGCGGTTAAATACGGCACTATGAAAACTGTAATTACTGGTTTGACTGTTGTTTTGCCTAATGGAGATATTATCAACACAGGAGGAAGAACNAAAAAAACCTCAGCGGGTTATAATCTAACTAATTTATTTATTGGTTCTGAAGGAACTTTAGGAGTTATAACGGAAGTTCAATTAAGACTTTCTCCCATACCAGAGAGTATAATGTCAGCTGTCTGTCACTTCCCAACTTTAGAAAAAGCAGTTCAAACTGCGCAACAAGTTATTCAATATGGGGTCCCAATCGCAAGAATTGAAATGTTAAATAAAGACCAAATGGGAATAAGTATAAATTATTCAAAATTAAAAGATATTGAGGAAACGCCAACATTATTTTTTGAATTTCATGGATCNGAATTATCTAATAATGAAAATATCAAAATAGTTGAGGAAATATCTAAAGATAATAATGGAAGCTCTTTTAAATGGGCAAAAGATTTAGAGGAAAGAAATAAACTNTGGCAAGCAAGATGGGANGTTTACTATTCTGTAAAAGCTTTGATAAATAATGGAAGAGTTTATTCAACAGATGTGTGTTTACCTATCTCAAATATAACAGAATGTGTAAATTATGCAGAGGAACAAGCTAAAAAGTTTGGACTTAGAGCTCCAATGGTAGGCCACCTTGGAGATGGAAATTTTCATGTATTATTACCTTTTGATCCTGAAAAAAAAGAAATGTATAAAAAAATAAGAGAATTTAATGANTTATTAATAAAAAAGGCCTTAGANCTNAAAGGNACNATTACNGGAGAACATGGTGTAGGCCTTCATAAAAAAGAATATCTTTTAAANGAGCATGGAGACAANATNCCTGTTATGAAATTNATNAAAAGAAGTATTGATCAAAANAATATAATGAATCCAGGCAAGATATTTGATCTCAATTAACAAAAATATTTTATGAAAAAAATCTTGATTACAAGAAAATTAATCAAAGAAAGTGAGGATAAAGCTTCTAAAACATTTAATCCAATATTCAATTCTAATGATGAATTATATTCACAATCAAAAGTTATAGAGATGAGNCAAGGTTGTGATGGTATTTTGTCTTCCCTTACAGATAAGATGGATAAAGAAACTATAAACAAATTACCAGATACAGTAAAAATTATTTCAAATTTTGCAGTTGGTTTCGGAAATATAGACTTGGAAGCTGCCAAAAAAAGAGGAATTGCAGTAACTAATACACCTGAGGTTTTATCAGATGCAACAGCAGAGATTGGTATTTTATTAATATTAGGAGCTTGCAGAAGAGCAGCAGAAGGAATNGAGTCNGCTAGAGAGGGTGGATGGAAATGGTCTGCAGATTATTTAATCGGCAAACAATTGACAGGCACAAGACTTGGAGTTTTAGGGATGGGTAGAATTGGTCAAAAAATTGCAAGGATTGCTAAATCATTAGGAATGATTATTCACTACCATAACCGATCAAAATTAAGCCAAGATAAAGAGCAAGGTGCTATTTACCACGATAATTTAAAAAGTCTTTTTTCAGTTTCTGATGTTTTGTCTATTTGTTGTCCAGCAACAAAAGAAACAGAAAATATGATAAATAAAGAGACAGTTGAGTATTTCCCTAAAGGAGCAGTAATNACTAATGTNGCNAGAGGTGATATAGTTGATGATGATGCNTTGATAGATGCACTTAATAGAAGAAAAATTTATGCTGTAGGACTCGATGTTTATAAAAATGAGCCAAATTTAAATCCAGGGTATTTAAAGATTAANTCAGCTTTTATTTTACCNCACTTAGGCAGCGCTACTAAAGATACTAGAATTGCAATGGCAAACCTTGCGATAGACAACATTGATGAGTTTTTTAAGACAGGAAACTGCATAAATAAAGTCAACTAATTCTACTTCAGATTGAAATTAATTTAAATTCTGCGACATCTACCCCATTTTTTGGAAAGACTCTAAAAAGATTCTGTGCTTAAATTAGGAGAGTTAATTAACTTTAATAGGAGTAAAAATGACGAAAGAAAATAAATCATTGAAGGTGAAAACATCTTCAAGACGTAAGTTCTTTAAAACTGCTGCTAAAGCTAGTGCTGTAGCTGCAGCTGCTGTTGCAATGCCAAACATAGCAACTGCTGGAGGTCATAAAACTTTAAAGATGCAAGCTGCATGGCCAAGTGGAGCAAACATCTTTTTTGAAATGGCCGGTGACTACTGCAAAATGGTAGATGAGATGTCT
>FUFK010017091.1_pt1 | contig 9987 bp, 1 predicted proteins | sample 1021851 | NCBI WGS metagenome assembly FUFK01 (sample SAMEA51879418, study PRJEB19060) | metagenome | reverse complement strand
AATTGCTTCAAGATGATAGTTCATATGATTATGTTAGTCAATCATATAAGTATGTAACTCAAGAGGGAACTATTGTTTATGCATCTGAGGGTGCTGTAGATAAAGTTGGAATCGTTACTGGTGGATCCTCATATCAAGTTAATGATAAAGTTGTCTTTGAAGAAAAAGTTGCTGATAATTTTGAAACTGTTGCAAAAGTATCAAAGGTAAAGGGGCCTGGTATCGGAACAATATCTGTTACTAGTACACAATTAAACAATATTGAATTTTATCCAGCTGAGGAAAAAGGTAGATTTGTTGGTGTTCATACCACACCAATAGGTTTACAAAATGGAGAAAAAGTTTTCATATCTGGAATGTCAACAACAAGTTCTGATCTTCAACAAAGAACTTATGCAGTTGGTATTTCATCAACAAAACTAATAGTATCTCAAGGTATAGGATCAGTTGCTGCAACAGGATTAGTTACCTTCTTTAATGTCGGTGGTAAATTACCATCACCAAATGATAATCTCAACAATCTCAACTTGAGAGAGAACGATATATTAAAGGTTGGTATTGGCACAAGACAAGAAGAAGTTAAAATACTCAATATTGATGCTGCAAATTCTAGAGTAAGAGTATTACGAGATCAACAAGGTGTTGAGGTTCCTGGTCATATTGGATTAAGTCACACTATTAGAACTCCAATAGAGGAAGATCCTAGAACATTTAAAATAGATGTTGGTTTTACAACCGAGTTTGATAATAAAGTAGATTTTGAGTATTACTTTAATCCAATAGAATCAGTGGGTGTTGCAGATACTGACGGTGTTGGTATTGGAACTACAGTCTCCATTTCAAATCCTGGTGGTGGTTTATCTCAAATATTCATACCTGCGAGAACTATACGTTTACCTAATCACAAATTTAATACTGGAGATAAAGTAACATATCAAAGAAATACTGGTAACTCAATTGCAATTTCAACAAATCGTGCAAANGCTGATATAAATGGATTCTCTGCTAATTTACCAGAGGCAACACCATTATTTGTTGCTAGAATTAATGATGATTTCATCGGATTATCTACAGTTAGAATTGGTGTAGGAACACCAGGTGATGGTTTAGATCCAGAGGATGTATTTGTAGGCATAGGAACTACTATCAGAAATCAAGGTCTAGTATATTTCACAGGTATTGGAACTGGTGTGCATCATAGTTTAAAATTAGCCTATGATGGAACTGTTAAAGGATCTATTGAAAGAAATAAAATTACCGTTGCAACTGCAAGTAGTCATGGATTAGAACATAATGATAGAGTTTTCTTAACTGTAAATGCAGGAATCACCACAACAGTTCCCATCAAATACAACGCAGCAAATAGAAAATTAGTAGCAAGAACATTAGATTTTTATTCTGCTGGTGTTAGCACTTCTGTGGTAACATCTGGGATACCAGATGCCATTGAAATACTAGGTCATGAGATGGTAACTGGTCAAAGAGTTATCCATACATCATCCGATCCTATGGGTGGTTTAGTTAATGATGAAGAATATTTTGTATATGTAATCAATAAAGATAAAATTAAATTATGTGGAAGTAGATTCCAAACAAGACAAAAAAGGCCAAAGTTTGTTCCAATTACTAATGCTGGCAGTGGATTAACTGGAACACTAAATCTTGTCAACCCACCATTAGAATTTTACAGAAGTGGAACTATAACTTTTGATTTATCTGACTCTTCATTAGCATTTACTAAAGTTACTGATACTTTACCTGCGTTTAGATTTGAACTCTATACTGATTATAATTTTGTTCATGAATATGAATCAAATGGAAATTCATCAACATTTAATGTAACTAGAACTGGAACCGTTGGTATTGATGGGTCTTTAACTCTTACATATAATAACAACACACCTGATATACTATACTATAACTTAGTTGCAGATACAGACTCTGTTAACCCTGATGTAAATAAAGAACTTGTTTTGGATAGAGGTATCATTGGCAATAATTCAATGAACTTTAGAAACAGTCGCTATGATGGTCAATTTAATGTTATTGCAAATTCTGATAATACATTTACATATGATTTAGATAGATTCCCAGAGAAACCTTCATATGAAAGTTCAAGCACAACCATATTAAATTATGATACTACATCGAAAACTGCATATGGCCCTATAGCAGCTATTTCTATATCTCTAACAGGAAAAGGATATAAGAGATTACCTGGTGTTTCTACTGTCACCTCTGATACAGGAACAGGTGCTATTTTAGAGGCATCTAGTACATCCATTGGTGTTCCTAAAACAACAAAATTAGAAAGTATTGGTTTTGATTATCCATCAGACTTTACATTAAGACCTCAATCAAAACTTCCCCAGATTATCAAAATATCTGCACTATCTGGTCTTAAATCAGTTGGTATTACTTCTTATGGTAGAGGATATAATCAACCACCACAATTAGTTGTTCTTGATGGTGTTACCAGAAAGAAAGATGAAGATGTTGATTTGGCATACAATTTAGCAACTCCAGATGTGCCAGGATATGTAGATATTATTGAAAATACTTTTGGATTGAATAACGTTACCCCTTTTATTATTCCTGTAAATAATCCAAATGGAATTAGAGTAACAAATCTAGTTTATGATTCATCAACAGATACAGTAGCAGCAACATTGAAAGTCGCATATAGTGTGACAGAGAACTTCCCAATCGAAGTTGGTGATAGAGTTTTTGTGGAAGAAGCTAGTGTTGGGGTTGGATCAACAGGTAAAGGATACAACTCTGACAGATATGATTATAGAACATTTGAAGTAACACAGGTTCACGAAAATCTTGGTAACGTTGGTGTGGTAACTTACAGTATGGGTGGAAATGTTCCTAGTGGAGAAATACCTGGTAATTTTGATTCCACTCTATCAGCAGCAGTATTAGTAAGAGAAAGAGATCTTCCACAATTCTCTGTTGAATTAACACCTAACACATTTAACGCAAATGAAACTCTAACTTCGGAAACTAGTGTTGGCCCAGTGTCTGGTCTTGTTGCTGAATATGACCCTGCAAGTCAGTGGTTGACAGTTGAGGCAGCAAGTGACTTTGAAGTTGGTAAATTAATTGAATCTGCAGAAACAAGTGCTAAAGGGTTAGTATCTGAAATAGTTCTTACATTTGATACTAATTTCTTAGTTGATTACTTCTCTATGGTCAATAATGGTTGGGAATATGAAACTGGTTTCTTAAGCAATATTTTACAAGTGACACATGATAACGAATACTATCAAAGATTTGCATATGCCATCAAGTCTAGAGTATTCATGGAAAAATGGAAAGATATTGTCAATACTCTAACTCATACTGCAGGATTCCAAAAATTCAGTAATTTACAAGTAGAGTCTAATCTACCAGTCGCTAATAAGGCATCAATGGTCGTTGGTATTGCTGGAACAGTTACTGGTGTTATTGATCTAGGAGGATTTGAAAGTTTACATGAAGTCAATAATTTTGATCTAGTTACCGAAAACTTAAAATCAAGATCTCCTGCTTCTGGAAATTTATCTGATGAGATTACTTTCCAGAATCGTATATTAATTGACTATGCTGAATCTGTTGGAAACAGAGTTATTAAGATTGATAATATTAGTGATGATTTCCAAGATCAACCAAGAAATACTAAATTCTCTGAAGTTGGTAGATATGCGATTAGTGGAAATAAAGAAAATAGATTTATGGTTTATGTGAAAGATAGATTATTTGAGGGTGAGAGACAATTAATGATGGTTAATGCATTATTTGATCCAATTAGTGGCCAATCAATGATTAACCAATATGGTCAAGTTGATACCGTGAGAGATCTTGGATCTATGGATTCTACTGTTGATGGTAGCGAAGCAGTTCTCAGATTCTTCCCAAATAAAACAGAATTTAACAATTACAATGTAATAACACTTTCATATAATCTTAACGAACTTGTTGGAAGTGCAACAACACAAATTTTAGGTTTGTCAACCTCTGTAGGAGCAGCATCTTCAACGTCAGCACTTGTTCATATTGGTGCTGCCACAACACTAGGTGGATCATCTCAAGGTGGCGGTGAGGTCATTGTGGCCACCGTAGGAACGGCATCTACAACAGGAATAGCAACAGGTCAACTTGATGAGTTACATAATCCTAGATCTGCTAAAGTAATAGTTTCTATAGCAACAAGTGAAGGAACTGTTGAATATAATGAATTGAATATGATTATGCATCAGAGTGCTGTTGGTTTGGGAACCACTGTAGCGTTTGAGCAATATGGTCAATTAACAATTCATAATAGAAGAGATAATCTTGCTGCGGAGCCATTAGGAACATTCAGACCACATGTTGTTGGTCTTGGAACCACTGCTCAAATTCAAATCGGATTTACACCAAATGCTGGTATTGTGACTGCCTATATTAACTCAGTCACAATCGGAATATCATCTGAAATATATACGGGTCTAGGAACAGTATCATTAAGAAATGGATCTCTAATTGCTCAAGGATCAAAGATACCAGCAAGGTCTGCACCCTATCCTGTTGGTGTTGGTAGTTACGGTGAAGAATTTGATGCTGCTTACGCAATAGTTCAAGTTAAAGATACTACAAACGATAGATATGAATTTGCTGAAATCATGATGGTTGATGATGATGATCGTGTATTTATGACTGAGTATGGAAATGTTATAACTGGAGCAGGTGCAGGATCAGTTGGTGGTATAGGAACCATAGATGGAAGAAGAGATGGATCAGATTGTTTCACAGAGATAACATTTGTTCCAAAGGCAAATACAGCTGTAGAAGTTAAGACATTTATTCATGCTCTTAAGGTGGTTGAAGATAGTTCTAAAACAGAAGATATTGAACTTCAGTCAGCATCAATTCAAAGTAAGTTTGATGTTTATGAGGGAACTTTCTTTGGTGCTAGAACAGGATTCCCAATACAAAATGAAAGTAATGAAATATTCAAAAAGAATTTTGATGCAACAAGCACAGATATAGTAAATCTAACAAACAATACTATCAGTATTCCAAACCATTTCTTTGTGACTGGTGAAGAAGTTGAGTATCGTGTAAAGCAACCAATAATAGGATGCACAACTACAGGTGTTGGAGCAACTACAGATCATATTGGTATAGCAGCAACAACTGCTACTTCTCCTGCAAATATAACTTATCTTCCTGATTCAGTCTTTATTGTTAAAGTTAGTGGTAGTTTAGTTAAACTTGCAGCAACTGCAGAAAACGCATTGAAAGTGAATCCAATTGTATTAGATCTTAGTTCAGTTGGTATAGGAACATCTCATAGTCTAGTAAGTAAAAATCAAAATACAAGAGCATTAATAGCAATTGATAATATCATTCAAAGCCCAATTGTTGGAACTGGAATTACTGTATCATTAGCTGCTGACCTTGCTAGAGGTGATACTATTCTGACTACCTCTGGTATAACATCAATCTTTACTGGAGATGTCATTAGAGTTGGATCTGCCACAACTGGTGAAATGATGAAAGTGATCACAACTAATCATGCAGGTGTAACTAATAAAGTTAGAGTTCATCGAAATTGGATGGGAACGGTTCTCCAGAATCATTCAGAACATGATATTGTTGAAAAAATGTCAGGTAATTATAATATTAAAGATAGCACTCTTAACTTTGCTTCAGCACCGATTGGAAATAGGCCAAGAGTTGGTGTAGCAACTTCACCACCTAATGATAGAGACTTTGTTGGTATTACAACCACCTCAAGTTTCAGTGGAAGAATCTTTAACAGATCTGGTATTAAAGGTGGTAACTTTGATGCTTACGCTAGAAACTATGCTATTGATGATGTTTCTGAGCAATTTGATGGTAGCAAGAAAGTATTCACATTACAAAGTAACAAACAAAATCTAACTGGTATCGCCACAAACCTTGGTATTTTAATGATAAATGGAATACTACAGGGTGCTGGTGAAACAAATGATTATGAATTAGAAGAGATATCTGGAATTTCATCTGTGACCTTTACAGGAACAGCGTCTTCCATAGCAAATGATATCAATAGTGCTTCTATTCCTAGAGGTGGTATAATAGTTTCCGTGTCTTCAAGTGAGGGTTTTGGATATCAACCATTAGTATCTGCTGGTGCTACAATTCGTTTTGCTTCTTCTGGTATTGTTACTGCAGTTAGTATCGGCAATAGTGGATCTGGTTATAGAGTAAATCCTGGCCCTGCCATGGGAGCAACAACAAGTTCAATCGGTGGTGTAGGTATCGCCACTGAGGTTAAAGTTGGTGTTGCCTTCACAACCTCTAGAGGAACACCTGTTATAGAATTTATTGGAACTGCAGCAGTTACAAATGGTCGTGTTGTAAGTATCGCTATTACACAAACTGATCCTGTTCCTGGCTTTACTGGCGTAGGTTCATCTACATTTGAGGCGATTATTGATCCACCTTTACCTTATCAAGACATTCCTCTNCACTATGATCACGCATCTACACCAGGTGTTGGTGGTACACAAGCACGAGTGAACATCACAGTTGGTGTTGCAACTACAGGAGGGCGTGTAATTGATTTTGAAATTACCAACACAGGATTTGGATATGGTAACTCTCATGTGTTAACAGTTCCTACATTTGCAACTGCACCTGGTGAATCATATGCGATTCCAATAGACGCACACTTATTCAAACCATTCAAGATAATAATTGATAGAGTTCATCATGATGAATTCAATATGTGGACAATGGGTGAACTTCAAGCTCTTGATGATTTTTCAAGTCTATTCAACGGAACTAGAAAGTCATTCCCTCTTACATCTGGTGGTGAAGCGTTTGCTATTCAAGCAGCAAGTGGTTCAGATGTTGTTGTAAGGGAGACTATTATTCTTACCATAAATGATGTTTTACAAGTACCTGGTGAGGGTTATGAATTCAATGGTGGTGGAACAATAACACTTACAGAAGCACCGAATGCAGGTGATGTAATGAGAATGTTCTTCTATAGAGGAACTGGTGGTGAAGACGTAAAAGATAGAGATATTGTGGAAACTGTTAAAGTTGGTGATGATCTACAAATTGGATTTGATCCTGCTTATAATACAAGAACATTTGTNGAATTCCCAAGAACAGTTGGTGAAATTAANTCTTCTGATACNGTGGTTACTAATCAATACTTTGGNAGAGGTNTNGGTGATGATGCAACTGAAACTAGACCTGTTAAATGGTATAGACAAATTGANGATAANTTTATTGATGGAAGAATANTTCGTAANGATAGACCNNTATATGANCCTANTCTTTTCCCAACTGCATATCTAACACAATCAGTTGGTATNGGTTCAACNGTAATATTCATTGATAGTTGTAAACCATTCTTNAATCCTGAGAATGAAAACCCAATTGATAGAAGTTTCCAAAAAGATATTCAGATTGTTAATGCAAGTNNTGAATANGAGTTNCTTGCAGGTGCTGCAGCAACNGCAACAGTTTCTGCTGCTGGAACTATCACAAGTGTTGTAATATCTGAGGGTGGTGATGGTTACACTGCTGCTCCCTTAGTTACAATACAACAACCCATAAGTATTGGTGGCACAGGATTTGCTGGTATTGGAAGCACCACAATAGCAAAGGCAACAGCAACGATTAGTAGTGGAACTGTAACAGCAATCACAGTGGGAGTTCAATCTGGTATTGGATATACTGATGCTGCACCTCCTAAAGTTTTAATTGCTCCTCCTACATATGTTAGGGAGGAAAATACCATAGAATCCTATGGTGGAGACTTTGGTATTGTCATTGGAGTTGGAATATGTTCAAACATCTCCAGAGCTAATGGTGTTGGAATTGGTATTGGAACAGCGATTGTATTTGATCTCTATGTTCCAAAAGACTCGGCATTAAGGGATGATGCTATTAATAGCCCTAATGCAATAACAAGAAGTGGATTGACAACAGGATTCTTCTTTACAGTTAGTGGTTCTAATATTGGTAGTGGAGTTACTTCACTAGACAGAGCTGGTCGTTATGTTGGAGTTGGAACCACTGCTCTAGATAACATATATGAAGTTTCTCATCATGTTGGAGTCACAACTGTTGGGTATGGAACAGATCAGGCAGAACTAGCAACAAGAGTATTCTGTAGGGTTCTGGATTGGAATGGATTGCAGAACACTGTTGGTTATTCTACATTAAATCAAGGTCTATCAACATCATTTGTCGGTGACTATAGTTGGGGTCGATTACAACTAACTGATAGACAAGTATCACAGGCATATACTGTTAATACCACCGATGGTGTTACTGGTATTAAGACGGGGCCGCAGATTAAGAGAAAGATTGCTCTTAAAGCTGAGAATTTCGTCGTCTAAATAAATAAAAAAAGTGTAAACAAAAGTTCATGTCGGCAATCATAACGGATCAAATAAGAATATTAAATGCAAAGAATTTCGTTGCTGGTGTATCCACTTCGACTAACTCTTACTATGCTTTTGTAGGTTTACCAAATCCTACAAGTATCGTATCAACATGGGATTCTGCTCCTCCAGCACCAATTGATAGTTTCAATAATATGAATGACTATCATGATAGTATGCTGGCTGTGAAGAGAATAACTTCTGCTGATGTAAAACAGATAGTTCCAAAACTAAACTGGAACTCTGGAACAACATATGATTATTATAGACATGANTANAGTATNTCTAATGCACCACCNAACTCTGGTGGAACATCNTTNTATACTGCAAACTANTTNGTTGTTAATAGTGANTTTAGNGTTTATATTTGNTTNCAGAANGGAACAACACCAGAAACACCTGATGGTAAACCATCTCTAGATGAACCAACTTTTACAGATTTAGAACCAAGAACACCTGGTACATCTGGAGATGGTTACATATGGAAATATTTGTATAGCATTAAACCCGCAGATTTAATTAAATTTGACTCAACTGATTTCATGCCAGTTCCAGCAGATTGGGGATCTGATGCTTCAGACGCTGCTGTTAAAAACAATGCTACGGATGGTGGAATTAAAATTGTTGTTGTTAAAAATAGAGGAACTGGTATAGGAACTGCTAACCAAACTTATACTAGAGTTCCAATTAAGGGTGATGGATTTAACGCAGAATGCACTGTTGTTGTTAATAATGATGCTCAAATAGAAAGTGTTACGGTATCAAATGAAGGGTTTGGATATACTTATGGTAATGTTGATTTAGCTGCTGGATCTGTTCCAACACCAACTTCTCAACCAACTCTTGACGTTATCATTCCACCACCAGGTGGTCATGGTGCAGACATTTATAGAGAACTAGGTGCAACTAATGCTTTACTTTATGCGAGAATTGAAAATGATGCTGAAAACCCAGACTTTATAACTGGAAACCAAGTTGCTAGAATAGGTATTTTAGAGAACCCTAAAGCATTTAATTCTAACGAAATACTTACATTAGATAAAGCAAGTGCTGCGTATGCACTGAGATTGTCGGGAACTGGGTATAGTTCTGTGACATTTACTGCAGATGATTATGTGAGACAAACTGTTGCCACTGGATCAACTGCTGTTGGAAGAGTTATCTCTTATGATCAGACAACTGGTGTTTTGAAATATTGGCAAGATAGAACAATCGCAGGTTTTGCTACTGCAGGATCAAGTGGTATTAGCACAGCATTAACACCCACCCATTTAGATTTAAATGTTCCAAGTTACAATACTACTAGATTTACATCGGAACCAGCTGCTGGTGGAAGTGTGACTATTGTTGGTGGAAGTTCTAATTTATCAATTAGCACATCATTCTCAGGTCTCTCTACTACTCTAAATAATAGAACCTATTACCTTGGTCAATCATTCACTAAGGGAGTTTCTAATCCAGAGATTGACAAATATTCTGGAAATATGATTTATGTTGATCACAGACCATCTATCACAAGATCTTCCAATCAAAAAGAAGACATCAAAATAATATTACAGTTCTAATTAACTAT
>FUFK010783250.1_pt1 | contig 9991 bp, 11 predicted proteins | sample 1021851 | NCBI WGS metagenome assembly FUFK01 (sample SAMEA51879418, study PRJEB19060) | metagenome | reverse complement strand
AAAAAATTAATAACTACTGTATTAGTACTGCATCCGGAGTGTAGCGCAGCCTGGTAGCGCATCTGGTTTGGGACCAGAGGGTCGCAGGTTCGAATCCTGCCACTCCGACCATTTGATTATGAAAAAAGCAAAAATTTATATACCTAATAAAAGTGCTATGCAGTCAGGTCTTGGTAAATTAGANAAATGGATNTTAGAGTTTGAAACAAAAGATCCAACAAAAAATCCATTGATGGGATGGGAAAGTTCATCAGATACTTTGTCAGAAGTTAGATTAGAATTTTCCACTAAAGAGTTAGCAATTGATTATGCAAAAAAAAAGAGAATTGATTACGAAATAATTGAACCAAAAAAAAGAAAAATTGTCAAAAAATCGTATGCAGACAATTTTTTGAATTAATTAATGTTTAAATTTTTTACACAAAGAAAATGGTTTTTATGGAGCATTGGAGGTACATTATTGATTTTAGGTGCTACCTGGTACCAAGTTCAATTAGATGTACGAATAAATGAGTGGTTTGGTGAATTCTATGATACTTTACAAAAAGCTTTAACAGAACCAAATTCTGTTTCGGAAAAAGAGTTCATATCTTATCTATTAACTTTTGCAAAAATAGCTGCTGTTTATATTCTGGTAGTTATTTTCAGTGACTATTTTACAAGTCATTGGACATTTAGATGGAGAACGGCTATGGCAGATTATTACCATGATAAATGGAATGATGCTTCATCTATAGANGGTGCATCACAACGTGTTCAAGAAGATACTCTTAAATTNGCAAGAATTATGGAGGGTTTGGGTGCTGAATTGTTGAGAAGTTTAATGACATTGATTGCATTCACTCCAATTTTGTGGGAGCTTTCAAAAAGTATAACTGTTCTGCCATGGATTGGAGAAGTTGAACATGCTTTAGTTTGGGTTGCTATTATTTCTGCACTTGGTGGTACAGTGTTATTAGCTAGTGTGGGTATTAAACTTCCAGGAATTGAATATGATATTCAAAAAGAAGAAGCTGCGTATAGAAAAGAATTGGTTTTAGGTGAAGATTTTAAAGAAAGTGCCAAACCAGAGAAAATAACTGATCTTTACGGAGGTGTTAGAAAAATTCATTATAAAATGTATTTTCATTATCTTTATTTTAATGCAGTAAAATGGAGTTATTTACAAGGAATGGTAATTGTTCCTTATNTAGCATTAGCNCCNACAATTGTAACNGGNGCNATCACANTAGGTTTTGTACAACAAATAATNAGAGCTTTTGGAAGGGTAGAAACTTCATTNCANTATTTNGTNAGAAGTTGGCCTATNATTGTTGAATTAATATCAGTTTGGAAAAGATTAAATGAATTNGAAGCAAGATTAGAAAAGAATATTTCTTTAGAAACAGCTAANTAATGATATTAGATAAAAAATTTGAAAAAGAAATTTTAAATGTTTCTTGCAGAGCAGCCTTATCATCATTTTATTTTATTGGTAAAAAGGATAAAACTGCAGCGGATAAGGCAGCTGTAGATACAATGCGAACTGAATTAAATAAAATTGATATGAAAGGAAAAATTGTCATAGGTGAGGGTGAACTTGATGAGGCTCCGATGCTTTATATTGGAGAAGAAGTTGGAAATAANCATGGACCAGAACTTGATATAGCTGTAGATCCATTAGAGGGAACAAATTTTGCAGCTAATAACNTACCAGGTGCTTTATCAGTTATAGCTATTTCAGCTAAATCAAATTTATTTAATGCACCCGAAACATATATGAATAAAATTTCTGCCAATGTAAAAGAAAATAATGTTGTTGATTTAGATTTTTCTTTAACCAAAAATATAGATAATCTGTCTCAATATTTGAATAAAATTCCAAGTGAATTAACTGCATGTATTTTAGAAAGACCAAGACATAAAAAAATAATTGAAGAGTTGAGAAATTTAAAGGTAAAAACTAAATTAATTAGTGATGGCGATGTATCTGGTGCGCTTCTAGTGACTGATAAAAAATATAATGTTGATTTATTTCTTGGTATAGGTGGAGGTCCTGAAGGTGTTTTAGCAGCATCTGCACTTGATGCTTATGATTGTTTTTTCCAAGGTAGATTCATATTTGAAACTGAAAAAGATAAATTACGTGCAAATGAAATGGGTATTGAAGATTTTAATCGAAAATATAACTTGAATGAAATAATTTCAGGTGATTCAATTTTTTGTGCTACTGGTATTACCTCAGGTGATTTAGTCACAGGTATTGAAATTGATAATAATGAATTTGTATCTGAAACACTAATTACTCATAAATCAACTGGACTAAAAAAGGTAATTAGAATAAAACAAAAAATTTAAATAGAGCTTGATTAATAATTATTTATACAATAAAAAACAGCTTTTTGGTCCCTTCGTCTATCGGTTAGGACACGTGGTTTTCATCCTCGAAAGAGGGGTTCGATTCCCCTAGGGACCGCCATAAATTTCATTATAATTTTTTTTCCATAAATCAAGCCATTCAGACTCAATCCCAGGAACTGTTCTAGAAAGATGGTAACTTGTTGATTTTATTGGTGCTAAACAGGGTATTTGATCAAAAATTTCATGTAAAGGTTTTTCAAATGGAGAATTTTCTCTCTCACCAACTAATCTAATATTTTGTCTAAACTTGTTAAGAATAGATTTTGAAAAGAGAAAAGTTAACAATGTTTCATTTACAATTCTCCACCTATGATTTTTACCAATGTATATAGATGTAGAGTAATTACTATCATAATAAAAAGCGTAATCCGATGGACATAAAAATATATCTTTTTCAATTAAAGTGCTTATTCTTGCATAGGTAATTAACATTTCATCAATACAATTTTCATTGAATAGATAATCATCTTCAATAAAGAAAATAAGATCTTCTGAATTTTCACACTGATCACAACACTCCAGATATGATCCTCTATTTCCTTTAATTTTACTATTATGAAATTCTATTTGGTAATTGTCATCTAATAGTAAATTCTTTAGATCGTTATTGAATTTATCATTTGATTGGTCATGAATTAGATTAAGTGTAATCTTTAAATTATTATTTTTAAGAAAAAATAAGATTGATCTTTTTAAACTTAACAATGAGACTTTAATGAGTGTCTCTTTATCAATGTTTGGAATAATTCGTTTCCAAGAGCCTTTTGTATTCCATAGGTCAATAGAGGGTGTGAATCTGTAATAAATATCTAATTTTTTGATTTTTCGTTTTAAATCAAGATAACCGTTTGATAAAATATAAGTCTTTTTATTAAATTCAAAAAAATTGTTTCCTTCATTATTTGTATTTGGATTAACAAGATTAAATGTTTCTTTATCTATAGCATGAACATTTAAAATTTTTAGTAGCAATCTTCGAAGTTTTGATTGTTTTAATAACTTTCTTTTAAACATAAAAATTTATATAAAATTAATGATCTATGAATTTTTATGTATATTTAATTTGTTCAAAAAACAATGATAATCGTTTAATAAGTTATGTAGGATATACTAATAATCTTAAAAATAGAATTAAGAAACATAATTCATCCAAAGGTGCAAAGTTTACTAGAGGAAAAAAATGGAAACTTTTATATAAAAAAAAGTTTAGTTCAAAAAAAGAAGCAATGAAGTATGAATATTTGTTAAAAAAAGATAAAATAAAAAGAATTGAATTAAAAAAAAAATATTAAACTTATGATTAAATATAAGATTTTACATATTACAGATCTTCATTTTAGACATAATGGGAGATTGTTTTATTCAACTGGTAAAAAACTTAATAATGGTCTTATTTTAAATGGTCATAATGTTTTAAACATTTCGGATAGAGATCTTACAAGTAATAAACGAAATATTTTTGATATTGGATCAAAAAAATTTTTATTCAATCAAATTCAAAAGAATATAGAAAATTTTAGACCAGATCTAATATTACTAGGACATGTAGATCGTTTAGATTACGAGACTTTTTTAAACCTTAAGGAAAAATATAATTCTATCAAATTTGCTCAGTGGTTTTTAGATCCTTTAATAGAGAAGGGTCCTGATTTTGATAAAAATAAAAATAGATTTTTTCTTAAATATCAATTTTGTGATGCTAATTTTGTTACTACATCTGTTGGTTCATTAAATTTCGCAGATAAAAAAAAAACTTTTTTCATCCCCAATCCAATAGATCCATCAATCGATGTTTATAAAAACTTTAATAAAAAAAAACCTCTAGATATATTTATAGCTATTAGTCATGGTCAGCATCGTGGTATTTTAAAAACTGATTTTATAGATGATAGAGTGCGTCTTATAAATAAATTAACTAAAAAAGCTTCATACAATATATTTGGACACATTAATAATCCAGTTTGGGGTCAACAATTTTTTGATGAATTATCAAAATGTTCAATGGCTATTAACATAAGTAGGGGTTCACCAATAAAATATTACTCAAGTGACAGAATTTCCTCTTTATTAGGTAATGGTTTATTAACTTTCATACATGAAAAATATCATTATCAAGATTTTTTTAGCACAAAAGAAATTATAACTTATAAAAATATTCACGATTTAAATAAGAAAATAATTTTTTACAAAAATAATCCAAAATTATTAAAAGACATTGCTTGTTGTGGACATAGAAAAGCACACAGAATATTTAATAATAAAATTGTTAGTGATTATATCGTTAAAAGATCAATGAATTTAAAAATTGATTACAAACTTCCTTGGATAAATGGCTAAATATTTAATTTTTAGAACAGATAGAATAGGGGATTTTATATTCTCAAGAATGTTTACTGAGTCAATTAAAAAGGACAACCCTAATCATAAGATAGATTTTGTTTGTTCATCTTATAACTCCAATTATGTCAAAAATTTTAAAGACATTAATAAGATTTATATATTAGACAAATATAATATTCGCTTGATGATAAAAAATTTATTTGAAATTAATAAAGAAAAATATGATTATTTAATCATTTTAGACGGTAAAAGAAGATCGGTTTTTTTTTCTATTCTACTTAAAGCAAAAAATAAGATAGCTGTTTTAAAGGACTTTAGGCCTCGATTAACATTGGCTACGTTTTTCGATCGTTATTTTATAAATTCTGAAATTAAATCCCAATTTGAAAATTTTAGTAATGTAATAAATTACCTTGATTTAGAGATTCCAGAAAGAATAGATTATTTTAATAAATATAAGCTAAAAGAAATTAAGTATAAAAACTTACCTAAAAAATTTACGCTTTTGCATTTAGATGAAAAATGGTTTGAGGGACATTATTACAGAGATTTTAAATATATGAATTTAAATGAAAAAAATTTTGATCTTTTAATTACTACAATCAAAAAAAAATTTAAAAAAAATATAGTTATAACAAGCGGAAAAATGAATGTTTCTAAATTTAACGATATAATTGAAAAATTTTTTATAAATAAAGGTAAAAACATTTTCATATCTAGAAAATATAAAGAGAAGCTAATTTATATTGATAAAACAAACTTTAGAGACTTAGAGTCAATAGTGAAAAAATCATCAGAAATTATTTGTTGCGAGGGAGCTATTAGTCACGTCTCAAATGTATTTAATAGATTAACTATCGCATTAGTAAATTATCAAGGGGCAAATACAGGTATTTTTTGGACAAAACATATGCCTAACATTAAGCTAATATTTAGGGAAAATATAAGAAAAATTTGCTCAGAGATAAAAAAATTAAAGATTTAATTTTTGAATATATTTAATGAAAACAAAGATTTATTTTATTGAAAGCTCAACAAGTTTTAACAAAAATTACTTAGATTCACCCTCAATTGCTGGATCTGAAAAAACCCTAATCAATATTACAAATGAATTATCTAAAAATGATGATTTGATAATAAATGTTTTCAATAAAACAGACGAACCTTTCAAACTTGGAAATCTAGAATGGAATAATATTAATGAAATTAATAAATATGAATTTCCTGATTTTTTAATAGCAATGTCTGATGCAAAACTATTATCTTTAACTAAATCTAAGAAAAAATTTTTATGGTCTCATAGTGTTCAACCAATTGAAAAATTTATTAGAAAAAAACAACTTTTTTCTTTCTTTAAACATAGACCAAAGATGATACTTGAAGGAGAATATCATTATAATACAAGAAGTTTTTTAACTTCTTTTTTTGGAAAAAAAATTCTTCCCATAGCAGTCGATTATGATTTTACAAATATTAAACTCAATTTACCAGATATTAAAAATAAAAATGCAATATTTACAACAAGGTCAGATCGTAACTTATCTTTTTTAATTGATTGTTGGGCACATATAAAAAAAAATTCGAAAGAATCAAAACTTTTCATTAATCCACCTTATAATCTGACTGAACAAGATAAGAAAAATGATATTCAATTAAGAGAGAAGGGGAGTAGAAAAGATCTTATCAAGGATCTTATTAACTCTAGATTAATGTTAAATCCAGGTCATAAAGGTGAGGTTTTCTGCCTAGCGGCCGAGGAGGCTAGAGAACTTTGTGTGCCTATTGTAACAATGGGGTATGGAGCTTTGTTCGAAAGAGTTGAGCATGGTATTTCAGGGTTTATAGCCAGAAATCAGGAAGAATTTATTAAATATTCAACTGATATTTTAAATGATGATAATTTATTTTTAAAACTACAAAAAAATTTAAGCTTGAGACGTAATTCAAGAACTTACAAAGATGTTGCTAATGATTTTTTAAAATTAATTTATGAAAGTTGAAAATATAGTAATACTAGTTGGTGGAAGAGGATCAAGGCTTGGATCATTAACCTCAAAAACACCTAAGCCTTTAATTAAGATAAATAGAAAACCCTTTTTAGACCATTTAATCTGTAAGCTAATTAAATATAATTTTAAGAATATTTTTCTATTATGTTCTTATAAAAAAAAAATTTTTTTTGATAGATATCATAATAGATATTTTCATAACTCAAAAATAATTTGTATAGATGAAGGAAAACAAAAGGGAACAGGTGGTGCTTTATATAAATTAAAAAATAAAATAAAAAGTCATTTTATATTAATTAATGGTGACACTTTTTTTGATATCAATTACAATTTTTTAAAAAAGACAAATATATCTAGAAAGAATATTTTTATGTGTTTAACTAATATAAAAAAAACTCATAATAACTTACTAATGGACAAATTATTATTAAAAAAAAAAGAAATAAATATCTCATATAAAAAAACAAATTTAGCTAATGGAGGAATTTATCTTATTAATAAAAGACTACTAAATAAAATAAAAAATCAGTTTATGTCATTTGAAAATGATATACTTAAAAATGAAATAAAAAATAGAAGAGTAACAGGAAAATATTTTAATGATTTTTTTATTGATATAGGTTCATTACGTAAATTGAGGGATATTAAAAAAAACTTCAAACAGATTAAAAATAACTGTTTTTTCTTAGACAGAGATGGGGTTATTAATAAAGAAAATGGATATATCAAAGATTACAAAGATTTTATATTCTTAAGAGGAGTTCACGAGGCTATAAAATATTTAAATAATAAAAAATTTATTGTTATTATAATTACTAATCAAGCTGCTGTTGGAAGAGGCATAATTTCAGAAGAAAAACTGAATATGATACATAATAAAATGATAAATAATCTTCATAGAAAAAATGCCTATATTGATGATATTTATTACGCCCCTTATTTCAAAAACTCAAAAATACAAAAATATAAAAAAAGTAAATATGACAGAAAACCAAATATTGGAATGTTTTTAAAGGCAATTAAAAAATGGAATATTGACACTTCATCCTCTTATTTTATTGGAGACAAGGTAACAGATAAAATTGCAGCAGATAAAATAGGTATAAAATTTCATTTTAAAAAGGATAAATCGTTATATAAACAGATTAAAGAAATCGTAAGATGAAAAAACAAATAATTCAACACATTGATAATTTAGTTAAAACTTTAGAAATAACTAAAAAAGATACAAGTATCCTTGAAAAAATATCTAATTTATTAATTAAAAAAATCAAAAATAAAAAAAAAATTTTTGTTTATGGAAATGGGGGTTCATACGCAGATAGTTCACATTTTGTTGGTGAATTAACAGCTACTTATAAAAAAAAAAGAAAACCTTTACCTTTTATCTTATTAGGATCGAATATGGCTTCTGTTTCTGCATGGGCAAATGATTTTAGAAATGATTTATATATCTCTAGGGAATTAAGTGGGTATGGAAACACTGGTGATGTATTAATCGTATTGTCAACTAGTGGTGGAAATATAAAAAAAAAACAATCTACCAATTTGATTAAATTAGCCAAAGTTGCTAGACAAAAAAAAATTATTTTAATTTCTTTTTTGGGAAGAAATGGTGGCGCATTGAAGAAAATTTCAAATCTTAATTATGTAGTTAAATCTAATTATACTGCAACCATTCAAGAAACTCATAAAACCTTATTACATTCAATATGTGAAATTATCGATAAAAGAATCTAATAATGGAAATTTACATCAAAATATTTGAAGTGATTTTTCCAGTCTTTTTTGTCATTGGTATTGGTTATTATTTGGGAAAAAAAAATCCAAAATTTGATACTAATTTTATAACTAATTTCGCAGGTAATATAGGCACGCCTGCTATGATCTTTTACACAGTTACTACTACAGGAATTACATTAAATATTTTTATTAGTTATTTCATTTACGCTATTATAATGATAGGTGGTTTTGCAGTTGTTGGTTTAATTTTACTTTTTTTTCTAAAAAAAGACCTTAGTATGGAGTTACCTCCGTTAATTCTTCCAAATACTGGTAATATGGGAGTTCCTATTTGCCTTTTTGCATATGGTACTCAAGGTCTTGGTGTCGCTTCTGCTGTTGCTTCTGTGATTATTTTATTCCATTTTACNTTAGGNGTATTTTTAGCTAAAAAAAAATTTTCATTTGATATTCTNATCAAAAGTCCACCNGTGTATGCGATAATTATATCTGTAATTTTCTTATATTTTAAGATAAACACACCGATATTTTTAGAAAACACTACATTTTTGCTAACTTATGCAACTATTTTTTTAGTTTTAATGTCTTTAGGTATTGCATTAACAAGATTTAAATTCTCACTAAAAAACTCAATTATAATGTCTCTTTGTCGAGTTTTACTTGGGCCCATTATAGCTTATATCATAATTCATTATTTCAAATTATCTGGATTAGCTGCTGGTGTGTTGTTAATACAGAGCGCTATGCCAAGTGCTATATTGAATTATTTAGTTGGTAGTATGTATTCTCCAAAAAAAGTAGTAGATAGTATTGCTAGTACTATTGTAATATCTACACTAATGTCATTTATATCAATTCCTGTAGTAGTATTCTTTGCTTTAAAATACTTTAATTAGTCTATATCTTTTAAGTTCATGAAGGCTATAACTTTCAATCTTTTGGCATGGGTAATGCTTCCAATTATGGATGGTTTTGCAAAATATTTAAGTGCAGATCTTCCAGTATTACAGATCACATGGGCAAGATATTTTTTTACTGTCGCTTTTACTTTTCCAATTATGTTTTTCTTCTTTCGAAAAAATCTTGTTTGGACTGATAAGCCTAAGTTACAGTTTATAAGAGGATTAATTCTTTTAACAGCTAATATATGTTTTTTTTATGCAATTTCAGTGATCTCTTTAGCCAAAGCCTTAACTTTAGCTTTTGTTGCTCCTTTAATTGTTACAGCTTTTTCTCCAATTTTTTTANGAGAAAAGGTTGGTTTTAGAAGATGGACTGCAGTAATTATAGGATTTATAGGTTCTTTAGTAGTTATAAGACCTGGTTTTGTAGAAATTAATTTAGCAAGCATAGCTGCTCTTGGAACAGGTATAATGTATGGGTTTTATTTGATTATTACCCGCAAACTTAGCAGCTCAGATAATCCTTTATTAACGTTATTATTAACGGGTGTAGTAGGGGCCATAATTGTTTCCACAATAATGCCATTTGTTTGGGTA
>FUFK010046626.1_pt1 | contig 9991 bp, 3 predicted proteins | sample 1021851 | NCBI WGS metagenome assembly FUFK01 (sample SAMEA51879418, study PRJEB19060) | metagenome | reverse complement strand
AAGCAACAGCAGCCTTTGCAAATTCAGCAGGTCAAATTGCATTTAACTTTGGTCAAGCTGAACAAAGAAAACAAGATGAAGATGCAATACAAAAAACTAATCTAAAATTTGTAGAGGACAGTACACAATACATTCGTGATAATCCAACAGACAATACAGAGACATTTAAAACAAATTTTAATAAATGGAAAGATAACTGGATTGATAAAAATACAAATAACTTTAGTTCAAGAAGAAAAAGATTAGTTCTGAACAGAGTTAATAGAAGTGTGTCTCTTAAAAATCTTGAAGGACAACAAAGGGCATACAATCTAGGTGAGTTCAACGCAACAAATCTTGGCAATCAGCAATTAGAAAAAAATCTAGATATAATGGTGAATTTTCCACCAGATTCAGTAGAATTTATATCAGCAGAATCAGATAAAAATTTAATATTTAGTAACAATAAAAAGTATGGAAGAAGATATAAATACAACCAATACAGTTTTGATTTAGCTGTAAAAAAAGGAAATTTCCTAAAACAAACAAACAACCTTACATCTGAAACATCTTTAAGTTCTTACAAAACAAATGTCCAAAAAGATACGACATTAGATTTTGCAGAAAAAGCAAATCTTATAAATATCGGTGAAGCAAAATACAACGAAAATGTAGACAATCAAATTGATGGTATAGTAAGCAGTCTTATTGCTGCTAAGGCTTCAGAAACAACTTTTACAACTTCAAAAAATGCAGTTGTGAGAGGGTTAAATAGTTTTNTTTATACTGAAGGTGGAGAAGAAAAAAGTATTGATATATCAAATTTAGATCAAGATGGTAGAAACAAACTTATCTCTGCCCTAAACATTGCATCAAACAGAGCGCAAGGTTTTGAACTTAAAACTGGCAGAACAAGTTTGATTGGCTTTTTAAAAACTAATCCATCACTTGCAAGCATGAAAGCCAAACAGAAAGCAATATTTGAAGGTACAGGCGAGTTTTCTGGAGTAAGTTTTCCAGTAAGGCAAAGTCTTTTACAAACACTAAATTCCAAAGTTACAAAAAAACAAGCATTAGCAAATGTTATCTATAAAAATAATATTGAGCAAATACAAAATTCAATAAAGGTAAATGGAGAAATTAATGACAACACGCAAAAACTAATTAAAGAAACAANAAATNTTGCTTTGNNAATAGATGANTCAGGTGTNATGGCAAANAGNNTNGANATGACTTTGACTGCAACAAATGAAGCATTNGATTTGTTTGAAACNTCTAAGTTTGATAACAGCAATGAAATTACAGCAACCTTAAATGAACTGAATCAAGCTGAAAGAAACGAACAAGATCCAGCAAAACAACTGCAAATAACAAAGAAAAAAGAATTGTTTGCTAGTTTACATGAAGCAAGAGCAAAACAAATTAAAGCTGATCCATATAAATATTTTGAAACACAGCTTCTAAAAGATGTTCAGCCAGGACAGGAAGCGCCAACAGCAAGAGATATACTTAATGCACAGATTGAAGCAGGTGTGCCACTTGCTGACAGAAGGCTTATATCCGTTGCAANAGAAAATAACTTTTTAAAAACATATAATACTACTACAGATTTAGATGAAAAAAGAGCAACTTATCAACAGTTTTTTAATAACTTTTCTAATGAAGATCAAAACCAAATAGTAAGAAACATGATAAGAAGAGGTGGTATAACTCTTCGTGATAATATATTTTTAGCAGAGCCTGATAATTTAGTTACAGCAGATTTATTTGTTTCAGCTTCTAAGGATGTTAAAGATCAAGTTAAAAAATTATCAAAAGATGATCGTGATTCACTCACTACAAAAGTAAGATCAGAACTAGCCGATTATTCAGAAAGTGTTAGTGGGCAAATATCTACAGATTATGACTTTGCATCCCAAGGAGCAACAACTGCAAGAGTCAACCACACAATTAACATGCAAAATTTAGTCTATGATTTAGCTGGATATTATTATGTTGCTGGAGATTTAAGTATTGAAGAAGCAGTAAAAAAAGCAACTGACAATGTTATAAATAGAAAGTTTGACTTTATAACACCTGGAGATGGTGGTGGNGTTGTTAGACTNCCAAAAAGCATTGTAGGAGATTCAAATACTTTTGAAAAAGTTTTAGATTCTGTTGTGTTAAATAATACAGAAAACATGCAAATATTTAATGGATTAGANATTGTAACTCCTGCTGATGATTTAGGTGGCAATTATCTNAAAGAAGTNATGTCAAGAGGAAAATTCTTAACAAAGTCTGACAACTCTGGAGTAATACTTGTAGATCANACTGGTAATCCTGTTGTTATTAGAAAAGATACACNTGNTGGTGNTGAAGATGTTGTTTTTCAATTATCATTTGCAGAGATTTCTACAGCAGCAGAACTATATAGAAATACATCTGGCTCTATTAGAAACAAGCAAATAGCTGTGCAAAACCTTTTGAAAGATAAATATTAATGGTTGATGTTCAAATACCAGAGGTTGAGTTTAACCAAAACAGATTAGATAAATATTTTGACACAACAAAAGTGGGTACTCTTGATGTGTTAGGTGCAACACTTGAAGATACATTTTATTACAATCCAACTAATGCTTTAGATCGTTTNTTACAAATGCAGTTTGGNNCTGGAACAACAGGCAACATACTTAGTCCAGANCAGTACAAAGAAAGCGAATACTTTAGAGAAGGACTTGAAGCGCCTGAAGATGGTATTAAGGAAGGCTATGCACAACTACTAGCACAAAACTATGATAANAGAGCAGCNATAACACAAACATTATCAAGATCAAAAGGTGGATTTGCNCTTGGNTCAGCGCAGTTTGGAACTATGTTGCTAGGCTCAGTATTAGATCCTATCAATGTTGCATCTGCTTTTATACCTGTTTTCCCAGCAGCAAGATATGCACATCTTGTAACGAAATTTGGCAAAACTAAGGCAAGAGCATTAAGAGGTGTCGTTGAAGGTTCAGTTGGTGCAGCTATTGTAGAACCTATTGTTCTTGGTCAAGCAGCATTAGAGCAAGATGAAAACTATAACCTGTTAGATAGCTTTTTAAATGTTACTGTTGGTGGTGTTCTTGGAGGTGGTTTGCATGTAGGCTTTGGAAAACTATCTGATGTTATTGAAAGAAGAAGTCAAAGGACAAAACAAGAAGCAGTAGTTACAGCAGTAAAACAAACATTAACAGATCAAGAGGTTAATGTAACACCAATAATAAAAGCAGACCTTGAGGAAACAAAAAAGAAAGACCTTGAAAAACAAAATGAGTTAGCACAAGACAAGCCTAAAACATTAGAAGAGGTTACAAGAACTGGTAAGAAAAAGTTGCCAGACAGTTTAAATGTAAAAAAACCAAAAACACTTATACAATTTATCAAAGAACAAGGTGGTATAAAATCAGATGATCCAAACATAGGAGACTTAAGAGTATCATTAGATAAAGGAACATTTGGTGTTACAAGAAAAGATGGTTTAAGTTTAGATGTAATGACACAAAGAGTACAAGAAGCTGGTTATTTTTTGGATAAATCAGATTTAGACTATGGCATAGATGGTGCGACTCCTAGAGACTTATTGGACTTAATAGATAGAGAGCAAAGAGGTGAAATACTTTATTCAAAAGATCAAGAAGCACAATATCAAAATTATATTGCAGCAGAAAAAAACCTTGAAGAATTGGATAGACTAGGAGTAGATCCTACTAATATGACTGAAGCAGAGTTAGAGCAAGCATTAGAAATAGCTATCGAACAAGATATAAAAAATCAAGATGCTGCTCTATCAGATTCACCAGATATGACAGCAACACAAACAATACAAGAGTTTGATGANGCTAAAGTTGATGCTCAAATAAATGACTATAACATGGGAAACTTCAAACAAGAATATGAAGATATGGTCAATATGAACGCAGGNATTGATCCTACTTTTAGGATAGATGCGAGAGAAGCAGAGTTAGATGCAGAAATAGAAACACTTGAATTAGATGCAGANAATACATCTAACGCATCTAATATTGATAAAGATGACTTAGCAGCATTTGATGCTAANATAAAAGCAGCAGACGATTTGATTGCNAAAGCAGATGAAAGTTNNACAACTGCTACTGATGCTGCTGCAAGTTGTATTATAAGGAACACAAAATGACAGTTAAATTATGCCCAGATGAAGTTATTGCTGCTGTTTTAAGAAAACAAGGCAAAGAAATATCAAGAGAAGAAGCTGAAAGCATTGTAGATCAACTTAATGATTGGATAAAAAATCACAAAGGTAGTGTTGGCGAAGATACGATAAACAAGATGTATACACAGGCAGCAAAGATTGCACTCAATGCAAAGATTGCAGCTAAAATAGAAAAGAGAAATGCACTTCTAAACAAAAGAGCCTATGTAAAAATAATTACAGAACTTAAAAACTCAGANAATCCAACNAAAGCATTATCTGGCATNTTAGTNGGNGATGTAAGAACNAGACTTGATAGTGTTGATGCCAAAGGCCATGCAATAATGATTGACTCTATGGGAACTCTAGCTGCTGCTTTATCAAAAGCAGAAGTNTTAGATATTTTTAGACTCGGTGATTTAGATGAAAAAATTTATATTGAAATGTTTGATGGCTTTGGTTCATCAGGAGATGTAAATGCAAGAAAGATTGCAGAAATAATTAAAAAACACCAAAAGAATTTACTTGATAGAAAAAATAGAGCAGGTGCAAACATAGGNGAACTNGANAATTATGTNGTAAGACAGATGCANGATCCNTTANTNATGATGAAANATTTTAAANANATNGANGNNTCAANNCAAGAATGGNTNNNTTTNGTNAAGCCANTNNTAAATANAGAAAAAACNTTTGATGGNAAGCCNGAAGGANNAAGTGAGGATGANTATTTAGGANATATTTTTACAAATCTTGTAACAGGNAATCATACAAAAACCTCTGATCTAAACTCTATTGATGGTTCANAATATTTTGTTGATGGTTTTNNNGGGCCAAAAAATNTAGCTAAATCAATGAGTCAATCAAGAGTTCTACACTTTAAAAATGGTGCATCATCTTATAAATACAGTAAGCAGTATGCCAGAATGACTTTGAGTGAGGGAGTTTTGTCTGGTTTTACACATGATGCACAAAGTATTGCGCTGTTAGAAACATTTGGAACAAATCCAAAAAGCATGTTTGAACGAATTATAAAAGATTTAAAAGATACAAAAGATATAAATATTTTAAGAAAACTAAACGAAAGATCATTGCGCAATCAATTTGCAGAACTAGATGGCACTACAAGACAAAAAGGTATATCAAAAAACTTTCTAGGTATGGATGTAAGTTTTGCTGGTATATCTGCTGGTTGGCGAATGATACAAAATATGTCAAAGTTAGGCTTTGCAACTATCAGTAGTTTTTCAGATATATCAACAAAAGCAGCTTTTATAAATGCAAACACAGAGAGAGGTGTATTTAGCAGTTATGCAAGAGCATTTATTGATGTTCTTGAGGGGTTTCAAGGTAAAAAAAGAAAAGAACTTGGTTATTTACTTGGTGTAGGTGTGGATAACATGTTGAATGATGTGCATGCTAGATTTGGTGCTAACGACTCTGGCCCAGGTAAAATGGCAAAAGCGCATCAGTTTTTCTTCAAACTAAATGGCATGCAATGGTGGAACAATAGCCAAAAGACTGGTCTAGCAAGGATGTTATCTGCTGATTTAGCTGTGTATTCCAAACTAAGTTTTGACAAAGTGCCACCTGAAACACAAAGATTATTGAAACTATACGATATTGATGAAAATGATTGGAAGGTTTTTTCCCAACTTGTCGAAAAAGCAGAAGATGGCAGAAACTATGTGTTTGCAAGCAAAGTTGACGAACTCTCAAATGATGTAATTGACTCAGTTATTAGAAACAAAGAAGGTACATTAGATATTACAGACAAATTAAGACAAGATTTTAGAGATAAATTTAGAACAAAAATAAATATGTATTANGCTGATAGTGCAGATGCAGCGATACCTACACCAGGAGCAAGAGAAAGAGCCATTATGAATCAAGGATTGCCTAGAGGTACAGTTTTAGGTGAAGCAATACGAATGATTATGCAACTCAAAGGCTTTCCAATAACATATATTACAAAAGGTTTATCAAGACAAAAGGCACATGCTGGTTACTATGGTGTNGCTAAAATGATGGTTGGNTCTACTGTTATGGGTTACTTGTCAATTTGTNTNAAAGANATACTAAAGGGCAAAGAGCCAAGAAGTGTGTTTCTAGGTGATGGAGAGTTTAACACAAATCTTTTAAAGATGGCTTTTCTTCAAGGTGGAGGTGCAGGAATATACGGAGATTTCATATTTAACGAATACAATAGGTATGGTCGTAGCTTTCAAGAAACATTACTTGGGCCTACTGCTGGTGCAGTTGATGATATATTTAAAATATTTGGTAAGTTTGCTTCTGGTGATGTGCCAACACAGAAGATACTTAAACTTGCACTNGAAAATACACCATTTATAAATTTATTTTACACAAAACTTGCATTAGATTATTTGTTTTTGCATGACTTGCAGGAGTTNGCAAAACCTGGTTTTTTAAGAAAAATGGAGAGAAGAATTAACAANGATTTTGAGCAAGACTTTTTAGTAAGTCCACAAGACACAAGTGGATTAATTAGATAATTGTTGAGAATTAGTTGTAAATAATGTAAAAAATAAAAATGAGGTAAAACATGACAGTAAGTAGTACAACCACAAAAAACTCTGCTTCAGGAAATGGAAGCACATCTGCTTTTCCTTATAATTTTAAAATATTTAGTGATGACGATATTGCTGTAATTATTAGAACAGACTCAACTGGAGCAGAAGTTACCAAAACAAAAACAACACATTATACTGTATCAGGTGTCGGAGATTCAAGTGGAGGTAATGTTACTTTTACAAGTGGTAATATTCCTGCAAGTGGAGAAACAGTCGTGCTATTAAGATCAACTGCAAGAACGCAGCTTACTGATTATGTAGCAAATGATCCATTCCCAGCAGAAAGCCATGAAAACGCTTTAGATAAATTAACATTTATTGCACAAGAGATAGAAGAGGAACTAGGCAGATCAATTAAAGTTTCTAAAACAAACACAATATCTTCTTCAGAGTTTACAACATCTGCTACTGCAAGAGCCAACAAGATTTTAAGTTTTGATACTTCTGGCGATTTGACTGTTACAGAAGGAAAAGTAGATACAGTAACTGTTTCTGTTTCAGGTTTGTCAACTGGCGCAAGTCCTACTGGATCTGCAACTTATACTGCAAGTTCTGGTGCATTGGCAATATCTTTAGGTATACCTGCAGGAGCAACTGGTGCGACTGGCCCAGCAGGAGGTGGTTTAGCTGAATTATCAGAGGATAGCTCTCCTCAACTAGCAGGTGATTTGGATGTAGTAACCTTTGACATTGTTACAACAAGTAATCGTGATATAGAACTTGCGCCAAACGGAACTGGTAAGACAGTNTTAAAAGGTAACACAAATCCAGGTACATTAGTGTTTAACTGTGAAGCTAATACACATGGACAAACTGTCAAAGCACAACCACATTCAGCTAGTGTTACAAATGTTTTGACATTGCCATCTGGAGGAGATCAAGAGATAGTTGGCGCTTCTGCCACACAAACTCTTACTAACAAGACTATCAATGTATCACAACTTACTGGTACATATACTGCTGCACAAGTTCCTAAGACTGAAACTGCTACTATATCTACAAGTAAGACATTAGACTTTGATACTAATCAAAACTTTATTCTTACTTTAGGAAGTGGTGCTAATACTTTAGCTAATCCTACTACTGAAGCAGGTAATGTAGGTCAAACAGGTGTAATGATATTTATTCAGCCTAGTTCTGGTTCAGCAGGTACAGTATCACTTGGTACAGATTATGAGTCTGTAGGTGGTAGTGGTTTAACTTTATCAAGTGCAAATAGTGCTTATGATGTAGTGCCATATATAATCAAAGCAGATAATTCTATTTTACTTGGTACACCTCAGTTGGCTTTNAGCTAATGTTTAGCTCTGATAAATGGTTTGGTGGTAGTGCTGATTTTTATACTACAAAGATTGACCAATCTTTAAGATATAATTATGCAGATAGTCCTTATCTATCAAGGACTGCTGATAGTGGAAATAGAAGAACTTTTACATTTAGTAGTTGGTTTAAAAGAAGTTCTTTTAATAATACTAACTCTATCTTTGGTGCTACATTAAATGGCAGTAATTTTTTTGCACTTAGATTTAGAGATACAGATGATCCAGATGGTGGTAAGTTACAAATTGCAAACTATTCTGGTTCTTTTGATATGGATTTAAGAACTAGTCAAGTATTTCGTGATTCAACAAATTGGTATCATATAGTAGTGGCAGTTGACACAACTCAATCTACATCTTCAGATAGAGTAAAGTTATATGTAAATGGATCACAAGTAACTTCTTTTTCAACAGAAACTTATCCATCACAAAACTTTGAAACTCGTGTTAGTAATGGACACACAGAGACAGTTGGTGCTGAAGCAACAAGCTACAGTTACATTGATGGATATCTTGCAGAAGTAAACTTTATTGATGGTACAGCATTAGCACCTTCTAGCTTTGGAGAAACAAAAAATGGTGTATGGATACCAAAAGCAATATCTGGTCTTACCTATGGAACAAACGGATATAGATTAACTTTTGCAGATAGTAGTGCTTTGGGAGATGACACAAGTGGTAATGGGAATGATTTTACATCTAGTGGATTAGCTTCAACAGATGTTGTGCCAGATAGTCCTACAAATAACTTTTGCACTTTTAATCTTTTAGACCCAACAAATATGACATTAGCTGAGGGTAATTTAGAGACAGATAAAGCATCAAATGCTTCAAATGATGGAGTAAATGGAACATTTTTATTAACAAGTGGTAAATGGTATTTTGAATTTAAGCCAAAATATTTTTCAAGTGGCAGTGGAGCTTTTGCTAATGTTGGTGTAAGAAATCCAAGTGGAAGTGCCAAAGATGCTTTAGGTAGTGGTAATGCTACAAATGCAACTGTTTTATATTTATTTGATGGCAATGTACAAGATTTTAATAGTGATACAACATACTTTCCAACTGGTGGTTCTGGACATACTTATGGAGCAACTGGTGCAGAATATATTTATGGTGTTGCATTAGATATGGACAATGGCAAAATATGGTTTTCAATAAATGGCACATATCCTAATAGTGGTAATCCTGCAACTGGTGCAAACGAAGCAAGAGATGACATAAACACAAACCACCCAGATGGTGTTTTTCCTGCTATATCATCTTACAATGTTGCTATTATTGCAAACTTTGGACAAAATCCAAGTTTTAACGGAGATGTAGGTAATTCTGGACATACTGCAGGAACTGAAAGCGACTCAAATGGGATAGGCTTGTTTAAATATGCACCACCAACTGGCTTTCTTGCTGTATGCTCAAGCAACCTACCAGACACTACACTAAGTCCAAATCAAGATGAACAAGCAGATGATCATTTTAATAATCTTATCTATACTGGAGATGGTTCTAGTAGTAAGGCAATAACTGGAGTTGGGTTTCAACCAGATTGGGTTTGGATTAAAGCAAATGGCTCATCAAAACCCCATGGTTTACATGATTCATCAAGGGTTATTAGTGGCAATGAAGAAATTTGGTATACTAATTCAACTGCTGCAGGCAATACTGGTGGTGCTTATATATCTTCTTTTGATAGTGATGGATTTACACTTAATAACAATACTTCAGGTAATGCTAGTGGAGTTATACATGCAGCTTGGAATTGGAAGGCAACTGGTGGCACATTAACAAGTAATTCTAACGGTTCTATAACAAGTGAAACACAAGCTAATACTGATGCAGGACTTTCTATTGTAACTTGGACTGGTAATCAAACAAATGGTGCTTCTGTAGGTCATGGATTAGGAGTAGTTCCTGAA
>FUFK010041803.1_pt1 | contig 9992 bp, 15 predicted proteins | sample 1021851 | NCBI WGS metagenome assembly FUFK01 (sample SAMEA51879418, study PRJEB19060) | metagenome | reverse complement strand
TTGATATTCTGAATTGGTTAAAAAGACAAAACCAGAATTCATATTCAAACCAACTTTTATTCCTTCATCGTCAAAATCCGAAGGCAAGCCATTCTTAATAGCTGTTAAAAGTTTGCCTGCTTCGTCAAGTTCTCTGAAACCAAACTTGCTAAAGTCTTCTGTATAAACATCACTCATATTTATTTACCTCTCTATTAATTAATAACTAAGTTTAATCTTATTCGTTTATTAAAGTAAAGTATTAATTAATAAATAACTTTAATTATTTTAATTGGTGTTCACTCTTTGTTCCAGGATAATTTAAGATAGGTTCATAATTGTACTTTTGCACTCACAAAAATAAAAACCATAAAAACAAATTATTAAAGTATTATAGTACTATAAATCATATCAAATGTTGCAATTATGCAACAGATTGTTGCTATTATGCAACAGCTGCATCATTTACTTTACATAATATAGGTTATACGAATAAAATTATGGGGGGTTTTGATGAAGGGTACACCGTCACGCACACAGCTAGGCGGTATAGCTAGAACTCATCTCATCCAATCAGAGAATCAAAATAAGGGGGGTTTTATTTACAAATCCTTCTGAATAAATTATAGCTANAAGGCATAATATGACTACAGAACTGACATTACGATTTCAAGCTGCACCTGCGGTGCTTTTCTTGCAAACCCAACTGCCTGCTAGAATGGTCGTGGATTTAAACAAATACCTCGACTCTAAGCATAAAAAGGGCGGTGAGAGCTTCGCAGATAAGCTGGTGGGTCAAATAAGTCATGGAGAACAGCTTAAAATGGATCAAGAAGATCCTTTGGTACAACCATTCGTACAGACTGTTGCAAATATGTCACAATCGTATCTAGAACAATTCTCAAAGATGATAGGGGTCAAACCTTTAAAAAGACTTCCAGGAGTTCACAGCTTATGGTCAGTACACTCATACGAGAGGGATTATAACCCAGTTCACGATCATGGGGTTGATACGATAATGGGTATTTCCTTTACTACATGGACAAAGATACCCAAACAAATAGCCGATGGCGAGGAATACAAGGCATCAGCTTTATATAACTCAAGCGGAGTAGCGGATGGATATTTACAATTCCACTTCGGTCAGACAGGAATAAGGGGTTTAGAAGAGCTTAGACCACCCTTTTCTAAGACTGTAAAACCTGAAGTTGGCAAACTGTATATGTTTCCGTCTTGGTGTCAGCACTGCGTGTACCCATTTGAGGGNNANGGCGAAAGACGCACTGTTGCTGGAAACCTCAATATGTTTCCTCATGCGAACAGTTGAAGAAGATATTAAATCATGGGCGATAGATCATGTTGAAAAGCATGGGGATAAATTCCCTATCTGTCCATACGCAAAAAAGGCACGACTTGAAAACCAAGTCAAAATCGTCATCGTAGACAAATGTGATGAGTTTTTGGAACGTGTTTGTGAAGAAGCAGGGGGTTTGTTTCAAAATCGCTTAAAATTGATTATTCTGGCGTGTTCTGAGATGGAGATAACCCCCGATACTCTGAATGACTATATTCATGCTCTAAACCACGTTTATGTGCCTTTAAACACCTATCTAATGGCATCGTACCCTGAAGATGAACAGGAAGAGTTCATGGAGGGTGATTGGGAGCCAGACAACGAATTCTTTATGGTATTGATCCAGCCATTCAAAGAACTAGAGGATGCGTCAGCTCATCTAGAGAAAATTGGATATTATAACAACTGGAGTCAGGAATATTATGCTGACACCGTACTCAAACGACAATCATATAGGAGGATATATGGCAAGAGGAATGAAAAAACGTGCAAAGAAGAAAACTATGAAAAAAGGCACAAAGAAAGCAAACAAAAAGACCAATAAGAAGAAAAAAGGTCTTTTAATAATGATGGGCTAATGGCTAAAAAGAAAGCAATCCCAACGAATAAAGCCTTGTACTCACGTGTCAAGGCAGAAGCAAAGCGAAAGTTCAAGGTCTATCCTTCAGCTTACGCAAACGCATGGCTTGTTCGCACATACAAAAAACGTGGTGGCGGTTATAGGACTGCGTAATGGCTAAACCAACAGGGGGATTGACTGCATGGTTTGGCAAAGGACCAAAAGGGGATTGGGTTGACATAGGAGCACCGAAGAAAAAAGGTAAGTTCCAAAAGTGTGGGCGTAAATCTGCGACTGGTTCAAAACGAAAATACCCAAAATGCGTGCCAAGATCAAAGGCAAAGAGCATGACAAAANCNCAAATACGTTCTGCTGTNTCAAGAAAACGATCAAAAGCACAAGGAGTAGGCGGTAAACCGACTAATGTTGCAACTTTTGTAAGGAAAAAACGAAATGCCAAGAAAACTAAGTAAAAAACAAATGAAAATAGCTCGTATTGCCGAGCCAAGAGACAAAATTACTGCTGCTGACTTTAAAAAACTTCGTAATCCGAAGAAAATGCAGGAGAAAAAACGAAAGTTTATGGTCTAATGTCCATAAATTATCGTGGTGAACGATTTTCAGGCTACAATAAGCCAAAAAGGACACCTGGAAAGTCTAAAAAGTTCGCTGTACTTGCAAAACAAGGCAAACAGGTCAAATTAATACGTTATGGAGACCCAAATCTTTCCATAAAAAAATCTCAACCCAAAAGACGCAAATCTTTTAGGGCAAGACATCGGTGTGATACTGCACCACCATCAAAATTAACAGCAAGATACTGGTCTTGTAAAAATTGGTAACATGAATCAAAAAGAACTNGTAAGAATTGTAAGANAGTTACAAAGACAANCACGTTTAAGACAACCTCGTAGAAAAAATGTATTCTTTGACCAAAAAGGGGTTTTAGGTAAAGGCGTACAAAAAAAATACTCAACCGCAGCAATCGGTGATATAATGAAAAAAATTTATGGACAAAGGAGAAAAGCATGAAATATTTTAATCAATTCGTAGAATGGCTACAAAGCTATGAGATGTGGGATAAAAAAGACTACATCATGGCAGTTGTTGGCATAATCATTGTACTCTCACTAATCGTATCGTTTTTCTAATGGCAGCAGGAGGCAGAAGACCAGGAGCAGGTAGACCTAGAGGTGTCACCGCAGGAACAAAACACGCAAGACTTGAAAAGATGTTAGGCAAAGGTTCTAAAACACCTTTAGAATATATGTTGAACATCTTAAACGACAAAAAAACATCCCCTGAAAAAAAGATGTGGGCTGCTGAAAAAGCTGCACCATTTGTTCATCCACGATTAGCTTCTGTTGACCAAAAAGTACAAGGGGATAAAGACGAACCACTAGAGATTGAAGTAAAATGGAAGGAATAGTTTGAAGATTGAAATACCTTACAAACCACGACCATTACAAAAAGAATTACATAACAAACTAAAAAGATTTAACGTAATCTGTTGTCATCGTAGGTTTGGTAAAACAGTTTTTGCAATAAATCATTTAATCAAAACAGCCTTGAGTAAAACCAATTCAAGACTAGCATATATTGCACCCACGTATCGACAAGGAAAGAACGTGGCATTTGACTACCTCAAAGAGTACACACAACCTTTGATGAAACTCGGTGGTAGCAGACATGAAACAGAATTAAAAATTGATCTGTGGAATGGTTCACGAATACAAATATTCGGAGCAGATAACCCAGATGCACTTCGAGGTCTAGGCTTTGATGGTGTAGTCTTGGATGAGTTTGCTTTGATGTCACCTAGAACATGGACTGAGGTTGTAAGACCTGCGGTATCAGACAAACTAGGATATGTGATATTCATTGGTACACCAATGGGTCACAATCAGTTCTGGGATGTGTATGACCTTGCAAGAAGACGAGGTGGTGATTGGAAAGCAGTATTGTATCGTGCATCAGAGACAGGCGTTATTGATGCTGATGAGCTTGAAGAAGCACGTTACACAATGCCTGAAGATCAATACGAACAAGAGTTTGAATGTAGTTTCCAAGCTGCTGTATCTGGTGCTTACTACGGTAAGCAAATACAGAAAGCTGAGAAAGAAAATCGAATAGTAGATGTCGAATACGATCAAAACGTAGATGTAGAAACATGGTGGGATTTAGGGATCGGTGATTCCACTGCCATTTGGTTTGCTCAAAGAATTGGAAACGAAATACATTTGATTGATTACTATGAAACATCAGGTGAAAGTCTTGCACATTATGCGAATGTGCTAGAAGAGAAAGCCTATAATTATGGTAGACATATCGCACCACACGACATTGTGGCACGTGAACTTGGTACTGGTAAATCCAGATTAGAAGTTGCACAAGAGTTAGGAATTAATTTTGATATTTGTCCTAAATTAGAAATACAACATGGCATCGAGTCTGTAAGAAACACACTTGACCAATGTTGGTTTGATAAGAACAGATGTAAAAATGGTATTGAATGTTTGCGTCAGTACCGAAAAGATTTCGATGATAAAATGCAAACATTTAAAAACAAACCATTGCACGACTGGTCATCGCATGGAGCAGACGCATTTCGTTACGGATGTGCGATTGATCCTGCAACNGCTAGTCAGTGGACAACAGAAATAAATATTGATACAAGGTATATAGTATAATGGCAAAAGGAAAACCTTTAACAGAACCAGAAGTAGCTGCGGTACTGCAAGCAGAAATTTACGCATCACTTGGTTACATTGGTTCGGATATAACGACACAAAGACAAAAATCACTTGAATATTATTTTGGTGAACCGTTTGGAAACGAACAAGAAGGCAGATCACAAGTTGTTTCAACTGACGTAAGTGATGTTGTTGAGAGTATTTTACCAACATTGCTGAGAACATTTGCAGCTAGTGATGATGTTGTAAGGTGTGATCCTGTATCAGCAGAAGATGAAGAGGTTGCAAAACAAGCAACGGATTATCTTAATTATGTTTTTAACAAAGACAACGATGGTTTTGTTTCACTATACACACTATTCAAAGATGCACTGATACAAAAAAATGGTATCGCAAAAATCTATTGGGATACATCTGAAAAACAAGAACAAGAAACTTACGAAAAATTAAGTGACGATGAATACACAATGTTGCTTGATGAGCCTGGTGTTGAAGTAAAAGAACACACAGAGTACATGGATGAGTTTGCAGAAGAGCAAAAAGAAAAACTCAAAGAACAAACTCAAGACCCAATGTTGTTACAACAAATAGATGATGCACCTGTTGCAAACCTACACGATGTTGTCATTACAAGAACAGAAGAGTACGGTAAAGTAAAAATAGAAGCTATACCACCTGAAGAATTTTTGATTGAGAGAAGAGCAAAAAGTATTGAAGATGCAAACTTTGTTGCACACAGAACTACACAAACTAGAACACAGTTGATCGAAGCTGGTTTTGATGTAGACATTATCGACAGACTACCAACAGACACTGCTGATAAATACAATGAAGAAAAAATTACACGTTACAGAAACCTTGACTACGATTATGAAAGTAACGCAGGTGAAGGATCAACAGACGAGATTACAGTATTTGAGTGCTACGCAAAGATAGATGAAGAAGGCGATGGCATTGCAAAACTAAGAAAGATTACAATGGCAGGTATTGGTGGCTATGTGATTCTTGATGATGTTTTGTGTGACAGTGTACCTTTTGTATCTGTAACACCTATTATGGTTCCGCACAGATTCTTTGGTAGATCAGTTTCAGAAATGACTGAAGACTTACAACTTATCAAGTCTACAGTTATGAGACAGTTGTTAGATAATATGTATCTAACAAACAACAACAGAGTTGCAGTTATGGATGGTCAAGTAAACCTTGATGATCTTTTAACTAACAGACCTGGTGGTGTTGTAAGGACTAAGGGAGCACCTGGTCAAGTTATGATGCCAATGCAAACACAAACAATTAACCAACAAGCATTTCCATTGCTTGAATATCTTGACACTGTAAGAGAACAACGCACAGGTATNACAAGATACTCACAAGGCATGGATGCTGACTCACTNAACAAAACAGCTACTGGTGTTAATGTAATTTTAACACAAGCACAAATGAGAGTTGAGTTGATTGCACGTATATTTGCAGAAACAGGTGTTAAAGATATGTTCCACAAAATGTTTGAACTTGTTGTCAAACACCAAGACAAAGAACGTATCATTAAAATTAGAAATAAATTTATTCCATTTAGACCTATGGAGTGGCGTAACAGATGCAATGTTACAATCAACGTAGGATTAGGCACAGGATCAAGAGACCAACAACTTGCAATCTTAAATAATATTTTGCAAACACAGTTGAAAGCATTAGAGCTGCAAGGCACTTCTGCTGGTCCAATGGTCAATCTTAGAAATATTTATAATACACTTTCAAAAATTGTAGAAAATGCTGGTTTAAAAAGCACTGGTCTGTTCTTTACAGATCCAGATGTGGGTATGCAATCAATGCCACCACCACAACCACCACAACCTACAGAGTTTGAAAAAGTATCACAGCTTCAAGTTCAAGGTGAGAACTACAGAAAACAAATTGATAGCGAATTAAGAATAAAACAATTAGAAAAAGATTATCAGGAAATGATACTGAAGTTTGAAACACGTATTAAAGAACTTGAGTTACAATACGGTACAAGAATTAACGAGGCTGAAATAAGAAGAGACGCTATGCTTGCAAAAGAAGATTTAGTTCAACAAGGTAAGTTACGAGAACAAGCACAAAAAGTTGTTGATCGTCAACTTGACCAAACGCAACAAATCATACAAAATGTAAGAAATGGACAAGAGCAAACTAACGAGTGAGGTATCAAGAGGAGAAAAAGCAAAACTTCTACTTGAAGAACCAATAATTAAAGAAGCCTTTGAAACACTAAAATCAGAGTTTCAAGGTGCAATCATCAATACAAAACATAATGAAGATGAAGCTCGTAAAGCATTGTGGCAAGCCTATCATATCACAGATAGAGTAGAAAACCATCTCCGTACAGTAATGGAGACTGGCAAACTAGCAGCCACACAATTAAATCAGCTAAAAAAGAATTCGGCTTAAATCGAATACACCAACCCATAAGGGAGTGTAACATTTAAAAGGAGGTCGGTATGGCAGATCGCCAACCAACAAACGTAATCGAAGCAGGAAATATAATCAAAGGTCTAATGGCTGGAGAGACATCTGAAGAGGTTACACCTGTAGAGGAAGCAGTAGCTCAATCTACGCAACAAGAAACAGAAGAAGCAGAGGTNGAAACTTCTAGCGAAGAAACTGTAAACCCAAGCGATGTTCCATATATGGATCAGGAAAAAGAAAATGTCACTGAACCACAAGAAGAACAAAGCGAACTATCTGAGTCGGAAGATATACAAGAAAACTCTGAGGAGCCTATTTACACCGTAACCATTGATGGTACGAATTACGAGGTGACCCAAGATGAGTTAATTCAAGGGTATCAACGGAACGCAGATTACACAAGAAAGACACAAGAACTTGCTGCTGAAAAACAACAGACAAGTGATTTTGTCGAAAGATCAAAAAAAGACGTTGAGACAAAGATTGCAAAACTTGACCAATTAAATCAAGCTGCACAAGCTCAACTACAACAAGAGTACGCACANGTGGANTTTGAAAAACTNTATGACGAAGATCCNGTTGAAGCTGCAAGACTNGAGCATAAAATGCGAAAGAAAAACGAACAGNTACAACAAGTGCAANAACAAACTCAGACAATTACAAATGGAAGAGTTTAACAAGTACCTTGAAGAGCAACAAAAACAATTAAGTATCAAACTTCCTGAATTGAATCATCCTGAAAAGGGTTCACAATTCAAAAAACAAATGAGAGATTATTTATCTTCTCAAGGTTTTAACGCACAGGAAATTGATAGTGTTTATGACCACAGATATGTGATGTTAGTAAGAGATGCGATGGCTTATCGTAATCTTCAGAAAGCTAAACCACAGATCAAAAAGAAAGCGGTCAATGCTCCTAAAGTAGTTAAAAGCGGTGTATCAAAATCAAAAGGTCAACAAGCAGCAGAGGCGAAACGTCAACAACTCTCAAGACTGAAGAAGACTGGTAAAGTTGCTGATGCAGCTAGAATCTTCCGAAGTCTCGTATAACTTAAAGGAGGAGCCAAATGGCACAACCAACTAACTTGTACGACACGTATGATACTACTGGTATTCGAGAGGACTTGGTAGATGTAATCTATAACATTAGTCCAGAAGATACTCCAATTTTATCTGCGATACCTCGTACAACCGCAAAATCAACAAAGCATGAATGGCAATTAGATTCACTTGCAACACCTGCTGCTAACTCAGTTATCGAAGGTGACGATGCAACGATTGACGCTATGAGTGCAACAACGAGAGCATTTAACTTCACTCAAATATCTGACAAAGTAATCGCTGTGTCAGGTACACAAGGTGCTGTTGATGCTGCTGGTAGAGCTGACGAAATGGCATACCAGGTCGCAAAAAAATCAAAAGAACTNAAGAAAGACATGGAATTTGTCCTTATTAAAGGTCAAGTACAAGCTGTCGGTTCTGCAACTGCTGCTAGAGCATTAGGATCTATTCCTACATGGATTGCTACTAACGGTGATGCAGGTACTGGTGGTTCACTTTCTACTGGTTCTGGAACAGACTTACCCAACTCTGGAACTGACAGAGACCTTACTGAGACAATCTTAAAAACTGTTATCAAAGAGGTTTATGAGTCAGGTGGAGAAATGGATATGCTTGTTGTACCACCGAGTATTAAACAAACTGTATCTGGGTTTAACGCCAACACAACAAGGTTTGGTCAAGCTGAAAACAGAGTAGAGTACGCAGCTATTGATGTTTACTCATCTGATTTCGGTGACCTACAGGTCGTACCAAACAGAGTTATGGCAGTAACAAGTGAGAGTAATGCTTTCCTTATCCAAAGAGATATGATGGCAACTGCTTACCTAAGAGATTTCCAAGTTCAGGATCTAGCAAAAACTGGTGATTCTGAGAAGAAACAACTCTTAGCAGAGTACACACTTGAAGTCAGAAACGAAGCCGCACACGGCATTCTTTTAGACGTAAACCAATAATCTAAGTGAGGGAGCTTCGGCTCCCTCTTTAGAATCATTCTAAGGAACATTATGTATTATAAATTAACAGGAACCGTACAGAAGGTAGACTACACAGCTAGTGCTGCAAACAGTTCTGCAATTTCAGATCAGGTTAGGTATGTAAGATTATATGCCACTACTGATTGTCATATCACAATTAGCAAGCCTGCTGTGACTGCAACAGCTTCTTCAACAAAATAAGCGATTGCTTCTTCTTTTCTTTGTTCTGATGTTTTTATGACATCTACCGTGTCTACCACTTCATTGCTTTGTTTATGTATTAATTTGAATCGCATACTATATTGTCCTCTTGATGTTCTATCATTTCACCTATTGAAATTTCGAATATATCTAATTCGAATTCTTGTCCCTCTTCACCACTATCTTTGATAATCTTTGGTAATTGTTGAAGTATCGTGATACTATTGTTATTCAATCGCCAAGGATTAAATCTCACTCTTATATCGTAAGTTGGTGTGTTTGGTAAATCTTGATGTAGTCTTTTTGATAAATCATATTGAGTATTTGGTTGTTCTTCCTCAATATATTGTGCAATCTCTTCTGCCGCAGGGACTACCATATAACAACAATGTGGTTCTAAAAGTCTAATCGTATCCACATCTGCAGCTTCTGTAAGTTCAAATCCTATATTGTAAATAGGTGTTATGATTGGTTTTAGATACTCGTTGTGTTCTACCATAGTTCCCCATTTTCTAATGAAGTTTCTCGTGGAACGAATATTCTGTGCTAACCACTCATCAGTTTCTCTATTTTTCATAAAAACTTGTCCGTCAGGATTTCGTTTTGCTCCGTCTGCAAATCTTGACCCTCTACAAGTCATATGATAAACACAACCTTTTCTTGTCTGAACTACTTTGTATCCTGCTAAAATAAATCTATTGAATATATCACTATCCTCTTTT
>FUFK010048434.1_pt1 | contig 9993 bp, 9 predicted proteins | sample 1021851 | NCBI WGS metagenome assembly FUFK01 (sample SAMEA51879418, study PRJEB19060) | metagenome | reverse complement strand
GCTGCGCGCATCGAAGATCATGCAGGACCGAGCGTTCAACAACCCGAAGATNGAGTTCCTGTGGGACACGGTTGTNACGNAGTACCTCGGCGACCAGTCGCTTGCCGGAGTGAAGGTAGAGAACGTCAAGACGGGCGAGACCTCCGAACTTCCCGTTACCGGCATGTTCATCGCCATCGGTCACCGACCCGGGACCGACCTGTACAAGGGGCAGCTGGCAATGAAGGAGAACGGCTACCTGGAGACCGTTCCCGGTCGCACCGCCACCGACGTCGCCGGCGTCTTCGCCGTCGGCGATGTCACCGACGACTACTACCGCCAGGCGATTACCGCCGCCGGTTCGGGCTGCCAGGGTGCACTAGAAGCCGAGCGGTACCTCGAAGCGCTACACGACGCCTGATACTGCCCGACACTGGTCCCGGGAATAGTGCGCAACCACAACGGGTTCTNTCCCGTGGACGCCGACNGCAACGTCGGCANCGGAACCACCAGTGCCTCAGCGCTGCGAATGAAAGGAGCTCCGCCATGGCAGGAGCCGTCACCACCCTCTCCGACAGCACCTTCGACGAAACCGTCGCCAGCGATGGCGCTCCGGTCCTCGTCGACTTCTGGGCCGAATGGTGTGGGCCGTGCAAGATGATCGCCCCGATCCTCGAAGAGATTGCCGGCGAACAGGGTGAGGCCCTGCAGGTCGCGAAGCTCAACGTCGACGAGGCCGGCGATATCGCCCGTCGCTTCGAGGTCATGTCGATCCCGACACTGATCCTGTTCAAGGACGGCGAGCCGGTGAAGCGCATTGTCGGCGCCAAACCCAAGCAGGCCCTCCTCGACGACATCGCCGAGTTCATCTGATCCCGTTTCCGGGTTTCCACTCGGAACACCCTCGCCGATCCAATCTTCACGGAACAGCCGGCCCGTCGGGTCGGCTGTTCCGATTTCACACTTCCGGTCGGGTGCACTGAAGGCCGATAGCCTCGGGACGATGACCGATCAGGGGCTGCCGCTGCGTGCGGGCGATCAAGGAAGCGCGATTCGCGACCTCCACCGCCGACTCGCCGCTGCCGGTTTTCCAGCAACGGGCGGCGCCGAGATCTACGACGCGGACACGGTGGCTGCCGTTCGGGCCTTTCAGGCCACACGCCGCCTGATGGAAGACGGCGAATGCGGGCCGCACACCTGGGCAGCACTGATCGAGGCCGACTTCCGGCTTGGCGATCGCATGCTCTACCTGCGCTCCCCCATGACTCGTGGCGACGACATCACCGATCTCCAGCAGCGACTCGGCAGCCTCGGCTTTGACGCCGGCTATGTCGACGGCATCTTCGGGCCTGATACCGAGTCGGCGGTGCGCAACTTCCAGGCCAACCAGGGCCTGACGCCTGATGGTGTCGTCGGCCCCGACACCGTGATGGCGCTCGGGCGTCTCGCCGGACGACGCTCGGGAGAGAAGACCATCGCCGAGGTTCGCGAGACCGAACGTCTTCGCAGTCAGCAAGGCCTCCAAGGACGTCGCATCGTCGTCGGTGAAACGGGTGGCATCGCCGCGCTNATCGACACGTTGGCNCGTCGTCTTCGTGCCGACGGTGCCGAGGTGCTGACGCTTCATCAGCCCGATCTCTCGGCGCAGGCCAAATCGGCGAACGAGTGGGACGGGGCGGTGTATCTCGGCGTCACACTCGCGGCCGAGGATCTCTCAGTCGCGTACTTCCAGACCGAGGGCTTCGTCTCGGCCGGTGGCCGAGGTCTGGCCGAGCACGCAAGCCACGCCCTCGTCGGGCCTCTCAATGCGCCTCATCCAGCAGTCGGTATGCGTATTCCGATTCTGCGCGAGACACGCATGCCGGCCGTGTGGTGCCGCGTTGGCGAACCCGCTCGCGTGGTTGAGCGGGCACCGGCACTGGCGTTGTCATTCCGNGACGCACTCGCCCGCTGGTGCGATCGACCGGTCCTTCGAGCCGACTAACCACTGTCCACTGGTATCCCCAGGGTCTTCCAGAGGTTGTCGGTCGTTCATCCCCAGACTTTTCCACAGCGTACGTGTGTGACAAATGTCACACTTTAAGCTTACGCTGTGGTTCCAGGGGGCGTGATCACGCGGTAGATCCGCTCGAGGTCGGTGAGGTCGGCAAAATCGATCACCAATCGGCCCGGACCTTTCCCCAACTGGACCTTGACACGCGTCTCCAGCCGTGACGCCAAGAGCTCTTCGAGTTCGAGAACACCGGCGTCCTTGGTCTCGCCGGCCGTCTTGCTGGACGGTTTTGTCTTTCTTGCGGCAGTGTCGTTGCCGACGTCATCATCCACCTCGTCAGCGTCCCCCCCGCGGAGCAACTCTTCGGTCTCGCGGACCGTCAGACGCTCGCCAACGATGAGTTGCGCGACTCGCTCCTGCTCGGCCTGATCGGCGGCTGACAGAAGGGCCCGTGCGTGGCCGGCACTGAGCTGACCTTCAATGACAAGTCGCTGCACAGAACCCGGCAGCTGGAGCAACCGGATCGTATTGGCAACTGCTGAGCGAGAACGCCCAACCCGGGTCGCGACTTGCTCCTGAGTGAAGCCGAAGTCCTCGATGAGCTGCTGATACGCCGCCGCCTCCTCAAGCGCGTTGAGGTCCTGGCGATGAAGGTTCTCGACAACTGCGGNTTCGAGCGATCCNAGGTCATCGGAATCTCGAACGATGGCGGGAATCGACGGCAGATTGGCCCGACGAGCCGCTCGCCATCGCCGCTCCCCTGCAATGAGTTCGTACCCCTCGTCGGTGGCCCGCACCACAATCGGCTGGATAACCCCGACCTCGGCAATCGAAGCAGCCAATGACGACAAGGTCTCTTCATCGAAGTGATCACGCGGCTGATACCGGTTCGGGACCACCGTGTCGACGTCGATCTCACGGAACGTGCTGCCGTCGGTCTCGACGTCAGCTGGGATGAGTGAACTCAGGCCCTTGCCCAGGCCACTACGCCTCGTCGGACTCACCGAGAATCTCCTTTGCAAGTNTCCGGTAGGCGATCGCGCCCCGGGATTCTGGATCGAACGTCGTAATCGGCTGGCCGAAACTGGGTGCCTCGCTCAGTCGAACGGTGCGGGGGATCACATGCTTCATCACCTTGTCGCCAAAGTGTTCCCGGACCTCGTCGGCGACCTGTGCCGACAACTTCGTTCGGGCGTCGAACATGACGAGGACGATCGTGCTCAACTCTAAGGTCGGATTCAGGTTTCGGGTAACGAGATCGACGTTGCGGATCAACTGTCCAAGGCCCTCGAGTGCGTAGTACTCGGTCTGAATCGGGACGAGTACTTCGGTCGCAGCAGTCAGCCCGTTGATCGTCAACAGGCCAAGCGATGGGGGACAGTCGACAAGGACAATGTCGTAATCTTCACTCACCGACTCGATTGCATCCTTGAGCTTCCGCTCACGATTCATGGCCGGCACGAGTTCGATCTCCGCTCCGGCAAGATCGAGGCTCGCTGGCGCGACGAACAAGTTCTTGACGGAGACCGGCTCGATCACGTCTTCCAGCGGAACGTCTTGCAAGAGGACGTCGTACAACGAATGGTCAAGCTGGCGTGGGTTCAAGCCGAGCCCGGTGCTGGCGTTGGCCTGTGGATCCAGGTCGATAATCAGGACCCGACGCCCCAACTCGGCAAAGCACGCGCCCAGGTTGACGGTCGTGGTCGTCTTCCCGACACCACCCTTTTGGTTGGCAACCGCGAAAACGCGGGGACCGGATGGCGGAGCAGGATCTTGCGTTTTCGCAGACCGTCGTAACATCGGGATCTCCTTCCGATCGGCGGCTGTCATCCTCGCGGAGCCTGCCATGCGTCGCAAGGACCCTCCCCCATCAATTCGCGCCACCGAGGTGTTGTTTCATGTGGAACACACTCGGCTGACCTCGACCAACCTTCCCTGGCGGCGTCTCTGGATTGATGGTCAAGTGTTTCACGTGAAACCAGGAACCCGGCCGGACATGCTCGGCCTTGTTCCACGTGAAACATCGAATCAGAACAAGGGTGATTGGCGGCGCTTTCGCTCACGGCGCGGAAGCGATGGCGGTACAGGGGCGAGGACGTTTACCGACGCAAAGCGGCCGACAGGGGAGTCTGACCAGGAAACCGCTGAGGTGGGCAGCTCTGTGATCGGCAGCGCATCCCATCGATCCGTCGCCGACTCTGCGGCAGCGGTAACGATCACGCCACCTGGCCGAACCAGCGGCGCCAACTGTTCAATAGTCTCGGCTGGATCTCCCAGGAGCCGGGCCACGGCTACATCGTGTGTGCCGCGCCAGGAGACGTCATGCGCCAACTCGTCGCCCCGTCCATGCACGATCTCCACCCGATCAGCAACGTCGAGCGCGCGGGACGCTCGACGGGCGTGATCGAGGCGGCGCTCNGAGGCGTCNACAAGGCGGAATTTCGCNTGGGGGAGGAGCGCCGCGAGAATCACTCCGGGAAGCCCTGCGCCAGTCCCCACATCGACGACGCAGNCGTGAAAATCATCGAANGCTNNCGAAAACGACGAACACACGGCCTGGGCAAACCAGNCCGTGTGTTCGACNAGNGTCTCGATGGACGCCGTACCGATGACGCCGGCCGCACGGGCAGGCGTCCAGGCCTCGTCAAGCGAGACCAGTTGATCGTNAGTCAGCATCTCCAGCGGGGACGATGATCACCCGACGGTTGGGATCCTCGCCNTCGGAGGCCGTGTCGACGCCGACCTCGTCAGAGATGGTGTCGTGCACGACCTTGCGGTCGGCGCCGCCCATGGGCTCAAGTGCGCGGGCCGTACCTGATTCACGAACAGCGGCTGCCTGTTCACGAACAAAGGCCGNAAGGGCTTCTGCCCGACGGCCACGCACACCGCCCATATCGACCCGAATTCGGCCGCCACGCCCGCTGCCGGCATGGCGCTGAAGTACCGTACGAACGAGTTCGTCGATGGCGCCCGCGGTCGTGCCGCGTTGGCCGATCATACGGCCGATGTTTTCGCCATTGACCGTCACACGGATTTCGTCGTCCGCGACCTGCTCGCGGTCAAACGTCACGGTGGTGCCGAAGTTCTCAGCCAGGTCGGCAACGAACGCCTCAGCGATGTCAGCCTGCTCCTCGAGTGGCATGGTGGGCTCGTCGCTCACGTTCTTCTGCTTTCCCTTGTCTGTGTTCTTCTCGTGGTGGTTGCCCTGCTTGGGCTTGGNGCCCCGGGACGAACCCCGTGACTCTCCCCCGTTTTCGGCCTTCTGTCCACCCCGGTTCTTTCCATTCGGCGTTCGCTGACCGCCCTCACCTNGGCCACCACGGCCCTTTCCGCCACGGCGGCGACGACGGTCATCCTTGGCTCGAGGCGCCGTCGGACGGACGCGGGCGCGTACCCGAGCTTCTTCCTTCACCCGGCCGAAGAGGCCGGTCCGAGCGTCGTTGATGATCTCGAATTCAGCGTCATCAGTGTCCACACCAAGGGCGTCGAGCGCTGTTTCTTTGGCATCGTGGACAGTCTTACCGGTGGTTTCCACCCATTCCATGAGGGATCACCCTTTCTTTTCGTTGGCGCGCAGCGGGCCAGGAGGCTCAGCGCTTGCGCTTCTTGTGCTGGGGTGCGCCGGGATCGGTGGTTCGTCCACCGGATCGCTGGCGAGTGGGCGCCTTGCCGGTTCGGCCGGCGCCACTCCCCCGAGAACTCTTCTGTTTGGTCGCCGAACGAGCGTCGGCACGCTTTGGTGTCGGCTCACCCTTCTTGGGCGTGGTTCGTCCACCGGCTTGCTTACGCCCACCACCCGCGTTTTCCTTGGCTTGCGCTTCCTCTCGAGAACGTCGGGCCTGCGCGCCGAGGCTGTCGTCACCGCTGTACAGCGAACGGGTGATATAGCCCTGCTGACCGATGCGGTACAGATTCGAGATCACGAAGTAGACAACAAGGGCGGCGGGCATCGTGAACGAGAACACCGGGAGCATCCACGGCAAGATGCGCATGATCATTTCCTGCTGTGGGTTGATCTGGGCGCCAGTGTTGCGGCCTCGGATCTGCCTTTGTTGCACAAGGCTTGAGACGAGGACGACGACGATCAAGGCGAGGTAGGGGAGTGCCCCCAGGAAATTCTCCCCGACCACATCGAGGGCGGTCTTGGAGAGATCCATGCCGAGGAAGTTCATCTCGTTGGTCTCGATGAGATCCTGGTACATGTCGCTCTCGACCGGCAGGTTCTCGGGGTCAAAGACGAGATCATCATCGTTGAGTTGCACCACGTCGGTGCGACCCGACGATGCACTTCCGGCAGCCCATCCCCCGGCAAGTCCGGCGTCGGTGGCGTGCCGGGTGATGCCTTGGACGACTCGGAACAGGACGAGGAAAACCGGCAACTGCACCAGGAGTGGCAGACACCCACCCAAAGGATTGATGCCGTTCTCCTGGTAAAACGCCATCAACTCCTCATTCATCTTTTGGCGATCGTCCTTGTACCGCGTCTGAATCGCTTTGAGTTCGGGTTGCAGTCTCTGCATCTGCAGCATCGAGCGCGTGCTCTTGAGCGTCAACGGGGTGACGACGATCATCACGGCCAGCGTGAGCAGGATGATCGCCACACCGTAGGACGGGACCAGCGANTAGAAGAAGGCGAGGACCTGGGCGATCAGGTCGAACATGAGGGCTCCTGGGCGGGTGGTACCGGGTCATAGCCGTGGCTGCTCCACGGGTGACACCGGCACAGGCGGCGGGTGGCGAACCAGCCACCTCGGACAGCGCCGTGGAGCTCGAGTGCTTCAACGGCGTAGAGGGAACACGATGGCGTGTATCGGCAGGGCGACGGCCGGCCGTCAGCAAGTCGCTGATACATCCGCACACCAGCACGCAACAGTCGCGCGACCGGACTCATCGACGATCTCCGTCGAGAGTGCTTGGATCGGGGAGGAGAAGTGTTGCCATCGTGGTGTGCAGTGTCGCAGGTGACCAGTCGTCGATTGGTGCAGTGACCCGGATCAGATGGTCGCCTCCGGGAAGGCCCGGCGGTGTCTGGTCTAAGTCAGCGAGAACCGCACGTAAGCGACGTTTCGTTCGATTCCTCACGACCGCATTTCCCACTGAGCGTGGGATTGCGAACGCGAAGCGTGGTCTCTGACTGGTGTTGGGTCGAACGACCAGTCGAATCGGCCCCCGACCTCGTCGCGTACCCTCCGCCCGGAGTCGGGCGAACGCGCGGTGGCCGGCGAGCCGATCAATCACGCCGACAAGCGGGCGCGGCCCTTCTGACGACGAGCACGGAGAACGGCACGGCCGCCTCGGGTGCTCATCCGTGACCGGAACCCGTGCTTCTTGGCACGTTTGCGAACATTGGGCTGATAGGGACGCTTCATTTGCGGAGTCCTTCGTGTGCTGTCGATCGAGGTGTGGATCGACAGAAATGGCTTGTCCTGGTGACAAACCTGAGGTGTTAACCCAACAAACCTATGGCACGCGGAACCGCGCGACAACGCCCAGTTGCAGCCAGGCATGCGGTACAACCGGTGCCGAGCCGCCGAAGAACGACGTGGTCGTGAAANAACATNCATGNCATTTCATCTTTCATCNATGTCATTNNNTNNNAAAAAANCGNNNCTGACCTGGGGTTTTNCGGTCTTCCACAATCTCAACTTGCGTCACGTTGCCTTGTTGATATGTTCGCCGCTTGCGCACGGGCTGCGGGTCTTCGGGGGGCCTTAACGACTCCACGAACGCTTGTTGTTCGCGCCCTGAACGTAATGCGTCATCCACACCTGTGGACGACACTGTGGAGAGGAAGTGAAGAGCGTGGGTGACCTTGGGGACGCTGACGGTCTGTGGAACAACTGTGCGGCCAGCATTCGGGCGCAGGTGAGCGACGCCGTGTGGCGAACCACCTTCAGTGGGGCGAAGGCGGTGGCCTTCGACGAAGGAGAGCTCGTCCTGATCGTCCCGAACGGACTGCAGAAAGAACGCATCGAGGGCCGCTACCTCGGGCTCGTGCAGGACGCGATCGACGAAACGGCTACGCACGACGTCTCTGTTCGAGTTGAGATCGAAACCGACTGGTCGACCGACAACACTCCCGAGATCGATCTCCCGAACGCTGATCTCGGGCTCACGGCCCCGGCCACCATCAACCCAGCGTCGTCGCCGGCAGGACGCGACGAGAAGTTCACCTTCGAACACTTCGTCATCGGGCCGTCGAACCGCTTCGCCCATGCTGCCGCACTGTCCGTCGCCGAAACGCCGGCAGCGAGCTACAACCCTCTGTTCATCCACGGTGACTCCGGCCTCGGAAAAACCCACCTTCTCCGAGGGATCGCCCACTATGTGGCAAGCCATTATCCGACGTACCGCGTCCGGTACGTCTCGACCGAGACGTTTCTGAACGAGTTCGTTGAGGCGATCCGCACCAACACCCTTCCGGAGTTCAAACGCCGCTACCGCGATATCGATGTCCTCTTGATCGACGACATCCAGTTCATGGAGGGCAAGGACGGTCTCCAGGAGGAGTTCTTCCACACCTTCAACGAACTCCACCAGAACAACAAGCAGATCGTGCTCTCGTCCGATCGCACCCCCGACGCGATGCCGACCCTCGAGGATCGGCTCCGGAGCCGTTTCAAGTGGGGCCTAATCACCGACATCCAACGCCCGGACCTCGAGACCCGCCTCGCGATCCTCTCGAAGAAGGCCGAGTCAAAGACGATCGAGATCCCCCACGACGTCTTGTTGTTCATCGCCGAGAACATCACCGAGTCGATCCGCGAGCTTGAAGGCGCGCTCATCAAGGTCACGGCCTACGCCAACCTGACGCAACAACCGCTCACCGTCGACCTCGCCTCCCTCGTGCTCGGCGACCTCATTACCAACAACCAAAAGACGCCAGTCACCGCCCAACGCATCATCGGAATGACCGCAGAGCTGTTCGGCTTCGAGGTCGAGCAGATCATTGGCGGTAGCCGTCGCCGGCCGCTCGTTGACGCCCGCCAGGTCGCCATGTACGTCACTCGGAACATGACCGATCTCTCGTTCCCCGACATCGGCAAGGAGTTCGGCGCTCGTGACCACACCACCGTCATGCACGCCTGTCGCAAGATCGAGGGCCGGATGGGTGAACGTCAGCAAATCTTCGATCGGGTCACTGAGCTGCAACAGCGGCTCAATGCCCCTTCCTGAGGATCATGCTGGGGACAGCATGTCCATCAGTGGTGGACGCCCCGGGGATGACGACCGGTTTGTCCACCGCGTTCGTGTCAGTCCCCGACATGCATGTGGTCAGCCAGGTACGCGGTGGGGAAGCAAGATCCGCGTCACCCCAACGAAGAATCTGTGTCATCCACAATCCACAGGCCCTATGTACCTCTACTATCTGGATCTCAATCAACTCGGAGAAGTCGTAACACCATGAGCATGAAGTTCCGCTGCGAACGCGACACGCTCGTCGAAGCACTNAGCGCCGCCGGTCGAGCGGTCACCACCCGAGGGGGTGCCCTTCCGGTGCTCGCTGGCGTCCGGATGGAGTTGGTCGGCGATCGCCTCACCGTGACCGGAAGCGACCTGGATCTGACGATCACGGTTGAGGTCGAGGTAGCCGGTGGCGAGGACGGCGTCGCCGTCCTTCCGTCGAAGCTCATCTCCGATGTNGCTCGTTCGCTTCGCCCAGGNGCNGTCGANATCGCCATCGAAGACGAGGANGCNCGCATCGTTTCAGCGCCCTCNGAGTTCTCNATCCGGGTGATTCCTGCCGACGAGTTNCCGGAACTGTCGTCTGCNGACGGCGACGCGGTCACGCTTGACGCGTCCGCGTTCCGAGCGGCGATCGATCAGGTTGAGAAGGCCGCCTCGAGCGACGATGCGCGCCCGATTCTCACTGGCGTGCTCATGGCTGCTGAAGAAGACGGTCTTCGCCTTGTGTCAACCGATTCGTACCGTTTGTCGGTGCGTGATCTGGCCGGCACGACCATTCTTGGTGAAGGCCAAAAGGTGCTTGTGCCGAGCCGTGCGCTCAAAGAGCTGTCACG
>FUFK010718879.1_pt1 | contig 9996 bp, 5 predicted proteins | sample 1021851 | NCBI WGS metagenome assembly FUFK01 (sample SAMEA51879418, study PRJEB19060) | metagenome | reverse complement strand
AGCAGGTAGTTGGCGGCGAGGGTGGAGTATTCGCCGACGCGGATCATGCCTTCGCGGCCGAGCACCATGGCGTAAAAGTAGGCGCGCAGCAGGACGCCGGCGTTGCCCATGAAGGCGCTGAGGTGGCCGATGCTGGTGGGCAGGGTGTCGGTGTCGATCCAGTGGTAGTCGCCGGCTTCTTCATCCAGACCCGCCATGGGGGTGGGCAGGTAGTCCAGCAGGCGCTGGGAGACGCCCACCGGGCCGGCGCCGGGGCCGCCGCCGCCGTGGGGGGTGGCGAAGGTTTTGTGCAGGTTCATGTGGATGACGTCGAAGCCCATGTCGCCGGGGCGCACCTTGCCGAGGATGGCGTTGAGGTTGGCGCCGTCGTAGTAGAGCAGGCCGCCGGCGTCGTGGACGGCTTTGCTGATGGCCTCGATTTGCCGCTCGAAGACGCCGCAGGTGGACGGGTTGGTCATCATCAGGCCGGCGGTCTGCGGGCCGCAGGCTTCCTTGAGGGCTTCCAGGTCCACGTCGCCGTCCTTGCCGACGGGCACTTCGCGGACCTTGTAGCCGCACATGACGGCGGTGGCCGGGTTGGTGCCGTGGGCGGCTTCGGGGATCAGGATTTCGGTGCGGGCGTCGTCGCCGCGGGCTTCGTGGTAGGCGCGGATCATGGCGACGCCGGCGAATTCACCCTGGGCGCCGGCCATGGGGGCGAGCGAGACGCCTTTCATGCCGGTGACTTCCTTGAGGAAGTTCTGCAGCTCGTACAGGCAGGCCAGGTAGCCCTGGCTGTGGCTGGCCGGGGCGAGCGGGTGCCGGTTGAGGAAGCCGGGCAGCATGGCCGCGCGGTTGGCGCCGCGCGGGTTGTATTTCATGGTGCAGGAGCCGAGCGGGTAGAACTGCTTGTCGATGGCGAAGTTCTTGGTCGACAGGTTGGTGTAGTGGCGCACCACTTCCAGCTCGCCCACTTCCGGCAGGCCGGGCTTGTTTTTGCGGCGCAGGCTGGCGGGGATCGCGGACAGTTGGTCCTCACTCACGGGCTTGGGCGCTTGCGCGGTGGCGCTGCGGCCGGGGCGGGAGTGTTGGAAGATCAGCGTGGTTTCGTTGCTCATGCCAGAACCTCCTTCATTGCGGCCACGAAGAGGTCCAGGTCCCCTTCCGTATGGACTTCGGTGCTGTTCACCAGAATAGCGTTCTTCATGCCGTAGTCCCGGGCGAGGCTGAGGCCGCCGAGGATGTCTTTTTCCGCCAGGCGGGCGAGCACGGTGTCCGCGTCCTGGGGCAGCGTGAGGGCCACTTCGTGGAACACCGGGGCGCTGAAGGCGCGCTCGACGCCGTCGAGGGCGCAGAGCTTGTCGGCCAGCTTCTGGGTGTTGGCGTGGCAGTGGCCGGCGACGCTGGCGAGTCCGTCCGGGCCCAGCAGGGAGACGTAGATGGTGGCGGCGGTCATGGCCAGGCCCTGGTTGGTGCAGATGTTACTGGTGGCCTTGGAGCGGCGGATGTGCTGCTCGCGGGCTTGCAGGGTGAGGGTGAAGCCCTGCTTGCCTTCCATGTCCACGGTGCGGCCGATGATGCGGCCGGGCATCTGGCGGACGTGTTTTTTCTTGCAGGCCATGAAGCCGAAGTAGGGGCCGCCGGAGCTGAGCGGCACGCCCAGGGGTTGGCCTTCGCCCACGACCACATCGGCGCCCTGCTCGCCCCATTCCCCGGGCGGCGTGAGGATTGCCAGGGAGGTGGGGTTGGTGACGGCGATCACCAGCATGCCGTTGGCGTGGGCCCAGTCGGTGAGGCCATCCACGTCTTCCAGGCTGCCGAAGTAGTTGGGCTGGCTGATCACCAGGGCGGCGTAGTCGTCGCCTTCGAACGGGCTGAGGCTGTCGACCAGGGTCTGGCCGGCGTCGGTGCAGAACGGCACGGACACCAGCTCCACGTCCTGGTTGCTGACGATGGCTTCGCAGGCGCTGCGGTAGCGCGGGTTGAGCGCGTCGGGCACCAGCACCTTGCGGCTTTTCGATTTGCGGTTGGCGCGCAGGCTCATCAGCACCGCTTCCGCCAGGCCGGAGGCGCCGTCGTAGACGGAGGCGTTGGAGACGTCCATGCCGGTGAGCCGGGCAATCAGGGTCTGGTATTCGTAGATCACCTGCAGGGTGCCCTGGCTGGCTTCCGCCTGGTACGGGGTGTAGGCGGTGTAGAACTCACCGCGGGTGGCGATTTCCCATACCGCCGCCGGGATGTGGTGCGCGTAGGCGCCGCCGCCCAGGAAGCTGAGCGCGAAGCGGTCCTGCTCGGCGCGCTCGGCCATCAGGCGGGTCACTTCCATTTCGCCGCGCCCTTCGGGCAGGGCGTCGAGGCCGTGGCCGGCTTTCAGGTGGGCGGGGATTTCATCGAACAGGTCCTCGATGCTGTCGGCGCCAATCGCCTGGAGCATGGCCTGGACGTCGTCCGGGGTATGGGGGATATAGGGCATTGGGCGTTACCGGATAATTAGGTGGTAAACAGGATGGTCAGGGCGTTCGGCAAAAGCGGCGCTGCAACTTGAACGTTTCAAGTTGCAGCGCTTCGCGGGCGGAGCCCGCTCCTGCCAGGGAGCCTATTCGCTGTCGAGCTGCGCCTGGTACTGGTCGGCGGTGAGCATTTCTTTGAGCTCGCCGCTGTCGGCCATTTTGATCTTGAACAGCCAGCCGCCGGCGTAGGGCTCGTTGTTGACGAGCTCGGGCTCGTCTTCGAGCGCTTCGTTGACGGCAACCACTTCGCCGGACACCGGGGCGTAGATGTCGGAGGCGGCTTTCACGGATTCGACCACGCCGGCTTCGTCGCCGGCGGCGAATACCACGCCCTCTTCGGGCAGTTCCACGAACACCAGGTCACCCATGGCGTCCTGGGCGTGGTCGCTGATGCCGACCACGGCAATGTCGTCTTCCACGCGCACCCATTCGTGGCTGTCGCGATAGCGCAAATCGGCGGGGATCTCGCTCATTGGTATTTCTCCTTGGCCGTGATCGTTATAACGGTTTGTAGGTGGCTTTGCCGTTGCGGACGAACGGCGCCCGCACCACCTGGGCATTGAGACGTTTGTTGCGTATTTCCACTTCCACGGTGCCGGTGGTGCCGGCGGGCAACCGGGCCAGCGCCACCGCCTTGCCCAGGGTGGGCGAGAAGGTGCCGCTGGTGATTTCGCCGTCCGGGCCGACGCTGCCGCCGGGCACGTGCACGCCCTGGTGGGCGCGCAGCACGCCCTTGCCTTCCAGCACCAGCCCGAGCAGCTGCCGGTGGCCTTCGGTTTTCTGTTTTTCCAGGGCGGCGCGGCCGACGAAGTCGCGCTCGGCGTCGTCCAGGGCCACGGTCCAGCCGAGGCCCGCTTCCCAGGGCGTGATGTCCTCGTCCATGTCGTTGCCGTACAGGTTGAGGCCCGCCTCCAGGCGCAGGGTGTCGCGGGCGCCCAGGCCGGTGGGCCGCACGCCGGCGTCCACCAGCCGCTGCCACAGGTCTTCGGCCTTGCTGCCGGGCAGGATGATCTCGGCGCCGTCTTCACCGGTGTAGCCGGTGCGCGCGATCAGCCATTCGCCCACGTATTCGAAGCCGAAGAACGGCAGCCCGGCCACCGCCTTGGCGCCGGCCTCGCAGAGCACCTTTTCCAGGATCGCGCGGGCTTCGGGGCCCTGTACCGCGATCATCGCCAGGTCGGGGCGCTCGTGGATGTCCACGGCGAAGCCGCCGGCCTGCTTTTCCATCCAGTCCAGGTCCTTCTCGCGGGTGGCGCAATTTACCACCAGCCGGTAGTCGTTGTCGCCTTTGTAGACGATCAGGTCGTCCACCACCCCGCCGCGCTCGTTGAGCATGCAGGTGTAGATCGCGCGGCCGGCTTTGACCTTGTCGATGTCGTTGGCGAGCAGGTGGCGCAGGTAGGCGCGGGCGTCGTGCCCGGTGACGTCCACCACGGTCATGTGGGAGACGTCGAAGGCGCCGGCGTGCTGGCGCACGGCATGGTGCTCTTCCAGCTGGGAGCCGTAGTGGATGGGCATGTCCCAGCCGCCGAAATCCACCATCTTGCCGCCGGCGGCGAGATGGGCGTCGTAAAGGGGTGTGCGGTGACCCATGGGATTAATTCGCTCCATATCCCGGACAAAGGCCGGGCTGTTCACGGTAGGGGTGAAGGATAACGGACCAGCGGGTGGAAGCCTAGGTGGCGCGGGGGTTTTGGGGGTGGTTGTGGGAGCGGAACCCGCTCCCACAAGCCGTACCCACCAGGCCGGTCAGGGCTTGATGGGGGTGGAGATGTAGTTGAGGAAGGTGTCGCCGGCGGGGATCGCCACATAGATGCCGGCGGCCAGACCCAGCGGCACGCCGCCCAGATCCACGCCCAGCGCCAGTTTGTTCTGGCTGATCTGCTCGATCTGCAGGCGGCCGTCGTCCAGGAAGGTAACGTCGCCGGCAAGCTGCAGGTTCAGCGGATAGCTGTGCAGGTTGTGGGTCAGCTCGCTGGTGATACCCAGGATCACCACCTCGGGGGCCAGCTTGGGCGCGTCCAGGTACAGGTCCAGCTCGGTCAGGAACCGGGGCCCGTCCTGGCCTTCCACGATCCAGCCTTTAACACGGCCGTAGTCCGGCGCCGTGCAATTGGTGTCCGTGGCGTCACAGGTGTAACGGATGCGCATCAGCTGCGGGCCGGTGGGCGACGGCGGCGCGCTGCCGATTGCCGGGTCGGCGTAGACGGTGGCGTTCGACACCACGATGCGGGTGGGCAGGATGTACACCAGCACGCCGCCGTTGTCCTTCACGGTCTGGGGGATGCTCGCCTGGTCCGAGTACTGGGCCACTTCCTGCGGCGTCTTGAAGCCGATGACTTCCACGTTCAGGTCGCCGGTGAGGTAGCTGTACTTGGCGTCCGGGCAGGTCTGGCCCACGTCGCAACCCACGTTAGCGTCGGTCACCGCGCCGGAGCCGGCGGTGCCGTCTTCTTCCGGGTTGGATTCGGGGTCGCGCACGATACGGGCGCTGTTTTTCTTCGCCGACTCGGTCATCGACGGCACCGTTTCCGCGGATTCGTGCAGGAAGTTGGCGTTCACGTCCGAAGTGGGCAGGTTGCGCAACTGCTGCAGGACGTCGTTGGTCGCCGCCACACCCTTGAAGAAGATCGGCAGATCCGGGCCGCCTTCGGTGGGGGCCGGCGCGTCGTCCGGGTTCTGCGCCAGCAGTTTGGTCTGCAGCGGCAGGCCACGGGTATCGCAGATGGCGTTGCTGCCGCAGGCGGGGCTATTGGTCACCGAGTTCAGCACATAGCGGTACAGCGTGCCTTCCTGCCAGGGCTGATCCGGGATGAATTTCAGGCTGCGGCCGCTGACGGTGATCTCGCCGTCCACGTCGCCGGNGGGGTTGCCGGCCGGGTCCACCTGCTGCACCTGGAAGGTGCTGGCGTTGATGCTGTCCGGGTCCATCGCCTGGGANAAGGTGACGATGATCGGACGGTTGGCCGGCTGGCGGGCCANCGGCAGGTGGTCGTCATCGCTCTTGCCGCCCTGGCAGCGGCCGGCGTCGTCGCTGGCCAGATCAAAGTCCGTGGGGATGCACGGAAAACCCGGATAGGCGGTCAGCGCCAGCGGCGCCTGGGCATCACTGCCGATATAGGTGGGCAGCGTGAAGCTCAGGGTTTCACCCTGGGCCGGGTTGCCGGCGATGTCGGTGATGCCGTCGGTGAACTGCACCTGGTAGCCGGTGTTGTACTGCAGCGGCGGCTGCGGCTGGATGACGATGGAGACGCCGTCCAGGTAGTACTCGAAGTCCACGGGGGCGCCGTCGGCGGTGACGCGCAGGGTGTCGCCTTCGATCACCGTGGTCGGGTCCAGCGGCTCGCTGAAGTTAAGGATGATCGGGTCGCCGGGGCGCTGCTTGTTCACGTGGTCGCCGGGCTGCCAGGCGGCCAGCGTGGGGTTGCTCTCGTCCGGAGTCATTTCCGGGGCGTTCTGCTGGTCTGGGTAGGACTCCATGTGGAAGCTGAGCACGCCGTAGGCGGTTTCGGTGCCGAGCACTTCCGGCTCCACCACGCCGACGGCGTCAACGATCAGGCTGCCCTGTTCGGTGTCAGCGATGGCGTAGCCCACCAGCTCCACCTGCAGCAGGGTCTGGTTGAAGGCGCCGTTGGCGCGCTGCACCTCGGTGTCGAAGGCCACGTCCATGGTCAGGCGCAGCTGCTTGGGCGCGGACGGGTCGTCGGTGTAGGGGTTGGGCAGCAGGTAGCCGTTGGCGTCGCCCAGGAAGGTGACGGTGACTTCGCCGGAATCGAAGCCGGCGGGCACTTCGCCGCCGATGCGCACGTCCAGCGGGTCGCCTTTAAGCAGCGAGCCCTTGGGCACGCGCAGCGGGGTTTTGTCCGGGAAATTTGGGGCGAAGGCGAGTTCCGCGAACACATTGCCCTGCTGCTTGGAGACGGTGTTGTCACCCAGCAGTTTAGCGATCAGCGGCACGCAGTTGATCGGGTCGCCGGTGATCGGCGAGGTCTGCACGCCCTGGTCCAGGCAGCCGAGCACCGGGTCGGCGGGGGCCGCTTCCTGCACCAGGGTGACGCGCGGTGTGGTGTCGCGCGGCGAGAAGGTGCGGGTGAAGCCGTCGGCAAGCTCTTCGCCATAGAGGTTTTGCACGCCGCTGGTGAGCTCCAGGGTGACGTCGCTGTCGCTGCTCAGCTCGTTTTGCGGGTCGATGCTAATGTGGCGGCCGTCCACGCGCAGGTACGCGGGCACGGTCTGGCCGTCCTGGGTGAGGGTGACGGTGTCGCCGTAGACCACGGTCTGGCGGTCCAGCGGCTGGGTCATCACCAGGTTCACGGAGGAGAAATCCAGGAACGGCAGGTCGGCGCCGTCCGGGCTGACGCTGGCCACCTCGAAGGTNNCGCTGAGCTGGCGCAGGGCGCGGGGNTTGCCTTCCAGGGCGGCGCGGGTCTTGAAGTCCACNCTGCCGTCNGGGAGNGCGGCGTCGCCGCTGTCGGTGCGGATNTTGTTGAGAGTGAGCGCNTACTCACTCTTCACCGCCAGGGCGTCGTTCGGCATCAGCACGGCGCTGCGACCTTCGTCGGCGCTGCGCACCGTCAGGCCCACGTCGCCGTCCGGGCCGGTGAGCGTGAAGTTGGANGCGTCCACNTCCACCGGATCGGAGAAGCGCACCACCACCGGGGCGTTGGGGGANACTTCNGNCTGGCCGTCGAACGGGTAGCTGTAGACCACCTCGGTTTCCTGCCAGTTGTCGAANNTTACNGTTTGCTCGTCACTGCTGCTGCCGCCGCAGGCGGCCAGTATCGCGGTGCCCGTGAGCACTATCAGCTTGCGCATATCCATGACCGACCTCCGTTAGAATTTCAGCGTGACCGANCCGGAGAAGACGTGGACGTCGCCGTCCGCTTCCACGGTTTCGTAGGGTTCCGGGTAGGTGGGCGAGTTGGTGGCGTAGAGATCGAACTCGCGGGCTTCGAGTTTCTGGTACTGGTAACCGAAGTCGAAGCGCACCGGGTAGGCCAGGAAATGCGGGTTCTTGTATTTGGCGGTGAGGCCCAGGCCGACGATCCACTTGTCCGCGTCCAGGTAGTTCACGTCCAGGGAGGCGTTGGATTCCAGCGGGGACTCGCTGTAGGCGACGCCACCGGTGAGCATAAAGGTGTCGTTGAGCTCGAACTCGGCACCCAGACGCGGCACCACGATGTCCTGGAATTCCAGGGTGCCCACTTCNCTGTTCACCGCCTGGTCCTTGATGGTGTCGCTGTCGAACTCTTCTTCCAGGTCGGACCACTGCTGCATTTCCACCGAGGCGCCCACGCGGAAGCGCTCGCCGCCGTAGAGCAGGCCGGCGGAGTANATNTTGGGCTGNTAGGAATCCAGGGTGGTGACTTTCAGGTTCAGGCCCGGGGGCGCGATGGTGCCGGGGATCACGGTNTGCGCGTCCACGGTGGTGTTGGTGTTGGAGTAGCCGCGGAACGCGAAGGCGGTTTCGAAGCCGTCCAGCCAGCAGCCTTCGTTGTCGGGGCAGAAGGTTTCCGCCATGTCCACGGTGGCGCTGAGAATCGGGCGAATCGACGGCTTGGCGGAGACGTTCAGCTCTTCGTAGCGGGTCTCGCCGGCCAGGTTGGTGGTGGCCACCAGCTCCGCTTCCGAGTGCAGCGTAATGCGCGCGGAGGCGCCCACGTCGATGCCGCGCCACAGGGTGGTGGCGCCGCCCAGGTTCAGGAACAGGGGCTGCCGGCCGTATTCGAAGTACTGCCCTTCCCGGGAGGTCTGGGACTCAAACGCCAGCATCTCCTCGCCGTACTTCTCCACGCCGATCATCACGCCGAAGAAAATCGGGTGGTTGAATTTGGTGAGCGAGGAGAGATCGGTCTTCATGCCGATCAGGGTGTGCTGGGAGGGCGAATCCTGCAGCACGTCGCCGCCGCTGCGGTTGGGCGGGTTGGCGCCGCCCAGGCTGGTGGCGCGCAGTTCGTGTTCGGCGTGCAGCAGGCCCATGGTCAGCTCGCCGCGCGGGTCCTTGGTGAGGTAGGCCGGGTTGTAGTACACGGCGGAGACCTGGGTGTTGAACATGGACAGGGCCTGGGCGGAGGCCACGTCGGACGGCAGCACCCCGTAGGTGGTGCCAATGTTGCCCATGCTGGCGTAGGCGGCGGTGGTGGAACCAATGGCAAGCGCCAGGGCAGCGCCCCGGAAGACACTTTTATTGTTCATGGCGAACTACTCCGTCAGGCCGTTTCGGGGAAGAACGGCGGCTTTTTTATTTACAGGTGTTCACTTAACGGGCGCGCAGTATGTGCGACGAATTCAAAACAAAACACTGGTTAACGCTACATTTAGTTCACTTTTGTTAACCGTTTCCGTTAGTCAAAACCTTTTACTGATTCGAATTTTATAGGCTAATAATTAAGTATCGGCTCTGTATGTCTTTCTACCATAAGACCTTATTAGAATCGCTGTAGACCGCGCGAACGGCGGGCCCGGGCGCCAGAGCCAATAGCCTTTAGCAGATACTGCTTGTGAATTAGCGTCAACGCATCGCCACCACAAAACTTGTAAAAGATGCGTGAGGGNCGGGNNCCTNNGGTGTTGTCAATGTTTGCGTTATTGACGGGTGTGTACAGGGGAAATTAGCGACGCCGTTCTCTCCAGGGAGTCCGCCCCGGGATCGGGTGGGTTCGTCCGGGACACGCTGCGAGTACGTCCCTGTAAGCTCGTGTTTGGCCNTCCCTGGCCAAACACGGTCCCGGACGAACCCACCCGATCCCGGGGCTCCTTGGGAGATTCCGAGGGTGCCTGGGTGCCGGCTTGGTGGCCGGTGGTGCTTAGGGGCGGGCGTTGCGGGGGAGGTCGCCGGCGCGGCCGAGGGCGCGGTGCATGAAGGCGTGGCGGGCGGGGGCGAGGCGGTTGACCAGGCCCAGGCCGGTNTTGCGCAGCCAGCGCACGGCGGGTTCGGGGCGTTCGAANAGCAGNTTGAAGCCGCGCATGGCGTTCTGCATCAGNAGGTTGTCGGCGCGGCGGCGGCGCTCGTAGCGCGCCAGGATGGTGGCGTGGGCCACCGGCAGGCCGGCGGCGCGGGCGCGGCCGAGTTCTTCGGCGAGCACGGCGGCGTCCAGCAGGCCCAGGTTGATGCCCTGCCCCGCCAGCGGGTGGATGACGTGGGCGGCGTCGCCCACCAGCGCCAGGGCGCGGCCCTGGTAGCGGCTGGCGTGGCGCTCTTCGATGGGGAACACGGCGCGGCGGCTGACCACCCGGGCGGCGCCCAGCACTTCGCCGGTGGCCTGGCTGAGCGCGGCGCCGAAGGCGTCGTCGTCCAGCGCCATCAGCTCGTCGCTGCGCTGCGGCCAGGCGGACCAGACGATGGAGCACCGGTGGCCGCCGTGGCCGAACAGGGGCAGCAGCGCCAGCGGGCCGGAGTCCATGAATGCCTGGCGGGCGCAGCCGCCGTGGGGTTGGTCGGTTTCGATGGTGGCCACCAGGGCGCGGTGGCCGCTGTCCCGGGCCGGGGCGGGGATGCCGGCGGCGT
>FUFK010073495.1_pt1 | contig 9996 bp, 25 predicted proteins | sample 1021851 | NCBI WGS metagenome assembly FUFK01 (sample SAMEA51879418, study PRJEB19060) | metagenome | reverse complement strand
AGCACTCATGGATTTACCATCTCCACCAGCACCATAAATAAGAACAACTGAAGGAGTAGGAAGAATGTCAGGTATCAAGTATTCCCTCTGAATGTCTAAAGCGAAAAGATCAGCTATATCTAGGATACCTTTTTGGCTTTCATATTGAATCTGGTCAACAATAAGTTTTTCTAATGCTGACTGATCTCTATATCCAGCTTTCAATGCCAAAGTATTTAACTTATAGTTCATCTCAGCAGGGTTATCCAACTCAAGAATATTCTTGGCACGTTTTATCACATCACCAAAATCAAGAGTTGATGTTCTAACTTCTTGAACTTTCTTCTCTTCAGCTTCTTTAACAATCTTTTTATTTTCAGCAGAGAATCTATGTCTTTCAGGATCTTCTCTATCAGCTAACCAGATAAGAGTTCCTAATCCGATACCACCAGCTTTGAATGAATACCAAGCAGTTGTGCAGGGAGTATCATAATCTCCTGCATCTTCCCATTCAGCAGCAAAGTCAGGATCTTGNGCAGNCCAGAATGACCATAAAGANAANCCAAGATCATTAGGTAAAGCAGAATGAATAGCCATTCCAACTCTTACCCAATGTTCTCTACTGCCTAAACCTTGATGAGAAATAACTGATAGGCAATCGTGAATGATTTGAGCAATCTCATCTTCTGTTCTATCACTAAAATCTAAATCTTTTTTATTCTGAACAGGTTTTGGAGGAGCTTTCATCTCAGCCAATAACCAAGCAGGAGCTACAGGTATCTTTGAAAGATCACCAGTTAAGCTATAAACCCCTTCCTTAGAACTATGTCCACCTGGGTAAGCACCAAAGATAACACCCTGCCTTCTACCCCAAAGTATTTCATAATTACCACCTTCTTCCTTACGAAGGCCATGACCCTTCACCTCACCCCATAGAGCTTCTGGAACGCTAAAGATATACTTTGCTGCATCTTTCTTAGTAGAAGTNATCTTAGGAGCACCTACAAGCGTTTCAGACCATTTTCTTTTTAATGCTGCATGGTCTTTATCAATATCGAGGATTACGATACCTTTACCTCTAATTCCTGTATAAAGTCCAACTGCTTGTAGATCAGGATTCTTTTCAATAGCAAGTTCTACATCATGCTTATCAAAATCTCTTTCCCATGATTCTTCTAATGGATTTTTACCAGTAGCCTTTCGACCTGACTTCATCAACGCATCTTTTTTATATATTGGAGCGTAAACGAGGTTTTCTGGAAGAGTCTTGACGAAACTAATAATTGTCATGTATCATTCTAATAGGATAAGTGAAAGCCTCTGATCTCTGGTTTGCAATTCGCCAGACTTCGGAGGTTTTTTCATTTTAGGCTATTTACAAACTAGGGTCAAGCTATTAGAATGAGATTGTGCAAATATATTTTGCCCATTGATTACAAACGCTATTTAACAATTTCTACTTATGAAATTTTCAGCCACTTTTGAAGAAAAAGTCAAAAAAGCAGAAGAGCAAGGGGATCGCCCACTTGTTTCTTCATATTTAAACCCATCAAAAGTAGATCCAAAAGAACCAGTTTCTTTCGCATTATTGGAAGAAGATCCCCTAATCTTTTGGAAAATCTACGGAGAGTCTGTTCACGGAGAAAAAGGTAAGTCCTTTAGATTCATGAGCAAACCAACAGAAGAAGAAATTCTTACTGAAATGGGTGGTTCTTATACAAGAGGAACAAAATTCCAAAGTACAGAACCAGCAGAAGCAAAAGAAACATACGTTTGGCCTATCTACGATTACAAGAACAAAATGGTTCGTATTTTAGAAGCAGACCAGTATCAGATTCTAAGTAAGATTAGAAAACTATCTTTAAACAGAAAGTATAAAAATCTAATGGCATGGGATTTATCTCTTTCATTAGATAGAGAAGGTGGTCGTTGGAACTATGACGTTCAAATAGAGCCACAAGATGAAGACGATCAACCAGAGTTGGAANCAGCATGGGAGAAAGTTAAGTCAAAAGGTTTCGATTTNAAGAAACTTTTATCCTATGAAGATCCTTTCGGAGGATAATAAAANAGTTAAACGCAANNCCGACTGCCAGCTTAATCTACTGGCAGTTTTTTTATGTAAATATATTGTTGNCAAGANGNTATANATATANTACAATGATGTCATATATATTATTTATTATGACNCAATCATCTGATCCTTATGCTTTACATAGGATTTCNATTCAAATTACTAAATCACAGTACGAATTANTAAAAGAACATTCAAGACCTGGGACTTCTATTTCTGAATTAATTAGAAGAAGTGTTGATAATTATTTTGCACCTGTATTAAAAGAAAAATTAATAGCTCATCAGGAGAAGGTAACAGTATAAATGCAACGTCTTAGTTTTATAAACCTTAAAAGTTACATTCACGAAAAAGGATTTATAGTTTTAGGTCATTGTTATAAATGCGATAAGGTCAGCTATAGGTCAGAAGAAGAAGCAAAAATCATTGCAGCAGATATGCGAGCAAAAGGAAAAGGCCATTCATACGTTTACGAGTGTCCTAAAGGAAATGGCTGGCACTTAACTTCAATGAAACCTAAAAGTCATAATGTAGTTAAGTTAAAAAGAAAACAGAAATCACACAGAAACAAAGAACGCTTCGGCAGGANAAATGTTGTATGACAATNACCCCACAAAANTCTCAAGATTTAATGAATAAAGANGAAGCACTAAGTCTTATTCACGAAATNAAAAATGATGTAAANTNTATACGTCAAAAATTAANTCTTTTNAAAACAAAAGAGGGTTGGAAATCATTAGGTTATGAATCTTTTGAACAATGTTGCGATAAAGAATTTAAAACTATAATGAGTTCTAAAAATTTTTATGATTTACTGGCTGCTGTTAAAACAGAAGAAGCTTTAAATGAATTAGAAGTGTCGGGCGCGCCCGAAAATATAAGTTTAAGGGCTTTGAAACCTTTAAATACATTTAATGATAATCCTGATTTATTAAAAGAAGCCTTTGAAAAAGCTACAGATATAGCTGATAAAGAAAACGAAGGCAAATTAACTCGTGAAATAACACAAAGAGCAAAAGAACTAACTAAAGAAAAAGAATGGAAACAAGATGAATTGGAACGTAAATCAGCAATACAAAATGGAGGAACAGTTGTAGCAAATATGAGAAATGGAGGAGATGAAGCACTTATAAGTTGGGCAAAAGAAAATGGTCATTTTCAGAGAATAGATCGTAATTCTGCATGGGGAAATCCTTATGAGTTAGGGAAAGATGGAGATAGAGATACAGTATGCGAATCATATATGTACTATTTCAAGAAAAAACTTAGTTTACATCAACAATTAATGGACATTAAAGGAAAGGTCTTAGGTTGTTGGTGTTATCCAGAAAGATGTCATGGTAATTATTTAATAGATTTAGCAGATGGGACAGACGAAATACTTTAAAGATTGTGTTGTTATAGCCCAAGCTAGAGTAATTGAAGGAAAAAAAACGCCCCCTCATATTTGTACTATTGTTTGGGATTTGATTGATAACAATTTTATTAGAATTACTTTTCCTTTCTCTTTAAGAGAAACGCCTTTAAAAAGATGGAAAAGGTTTTCTTTTTTAGGAGATAAAGAAAATATTATTGTTGGTGATACAAGGGAAGAAACTTGGGGTATTAATAATTCAAGTTTATTTACAAGTGATTCAAAATTAAATAAGACAGAACAAAATGAAGTTCATAAAAATATTTTAAGTGTTTATTCTAAATATAATAGTGAACAGAAATTACATGAAGATAGAAAAAGCATTGGTATTTTAATTCCTAAAAAATCATCTTTAAAAATAGAAAGAGAAATTTCTGAAAAAGAAATAGAAAGAAAGAAAAAGATGAAAGAAGACGGTCTTTTTCATTCAAAATATATATATAAAATTACAGGTAAAAAATATGAAAAAAATATAATGTTTAAAAATAAAGAAGAAAAAAGTTTTGAAAAGACTTTAATAGCAAGAGATGTTTTTGAGGCAGAAAGACAAGGGAGAGATTTAAAATTTATAAATAAAAATATCCATGACTACAGAAATCCTTATTTTGTTATTGGAAATTTACCTTTTGAGAGAAGAGCTTTTGTAGCTGTAGGAATTTTAAGTGCTCCAGAAAAATATATAGAAGATTATGGATTAAAAACAGATTATCAACCTACTCTTCAGTTGGTTTGATATTTATGGACAGTAAAATCATTCATGGTATATTCAAAGTGGGAAGATATATTTTACTATGACGCTGATGAGCGAAAAACAAAACTTGTTAGCAGGGCTAAGAAAGTCATCATTGGTGCGTGATGACTCTGGTAAACATAGGATATATCGAGATGAAGAAGAGAAAGAATATCATTCAGTAACATCAATTCTAAGACATACTGCTCCTGCGGAACAAAAAACAGCATTAATGAAATGGGCTAAACGCCCAGGTTCTCTAGAGCAAAGGGATATGGCTTGTTGCATTGGTACAGCAGTCCATTCATATTGCGAGAAAATCTTAAAAAGAGCGTCTATACTGGCAATAAATTCAGCAAACAAAAGGAATGGTTGGAAAACTTATGAAGATGGTCTGGCACGACCTAGCCAAGCAATCACAACATGGGCATTACAAAACGCCATTCATGGTAAAAATAAAGTCGAGGAACAATGGGCGTGTAGTGAGTACACCAGAAATATACAACCTTTTTTAGAAGATATAAAAGCCATTCATCTTAGTGAATTTAATGTAAACCATTCATCAGGTTATGCTGGTCAATGTGACGCTTTAATAGATACAGAAAACCCTGACGGCCATTCAGAATTAACGATAGTAGATTTCAAAACTTACGGAAAAGACACAGATAAACCAGAAAAATATTTACAAGATCATTTATTACAGATAGGAGCGTATAACGAGGGACTATATGAAAAAACTGGAGTGCGAGCAAAAAGAGGATTGATATGTATAATAAGGAAGAACGGATTACAACTTCGTTGGGTAACAGCTATGGAGTTGATAGGTTGTGGTGCGTTATTTAAAGAAAAGGTTGCAGAGTTTCAAGATATGGTAAAAAGAGATGAGTTAGTTGCGGTTTGAAGTAAAGTCCTGATAAGTAACCATAACCCACTCTCCTAAACCTGATTGATTCTTTGGAACGACATAAGTGAAGGTATCTTGAGTATGAGGGTAATAAAAAATCTGTCCTTCGTAAGGATTATCAGGAAAATTTATTCCCCAGTTGTTAGTTTTTTTCATGTTGTTTTTTAGCGACTTTGCTATTGATAGTTTGAGCTAGAATATATGGTTCGTATTTCAAGTCTAGGTCAAGAGACTCTCTGGCATATTGAAAGTCATCAATATTACCAGAGAGATANTCGTTATCTAGTGCGGAACGTTTTATTTGATATTCGTAGTATTTACCTTTAGGCATAATCTTCTCTGTTCTCCTTTAGAGCTTCAGCTAAACTATCGTAACCTAAATCTTCAGCTAAATTTTCAATATCTTCAGCTTCTAATGGGTGGCTACAAATACTATCTAAAGATCTCCAATGAGCATCTCTAAATAAAGTAACCAAGTGATTAATGTTTGGATCGCTAGTCATTGTTTAATTCCTATAGTTTTGAATGTTTACCTTTTTCTATGAACCAATCGTATTTATCTATCATAGCTTTACAGTTTTGACAGCCAAGTGCTGACCAAGAAAGATGATAGATAGTAGCAACTGAATCACACTCAGGACATTTTATTAATGCCCCTGAGTATCTTTTACATCTAGAGTAACGTGTCATTGGAACGAAATTAGTCATACAAACCTCCTTCCATGAGACTCACTTTTCATTTCTAACATTTTTTGATTTCTTACATGAGGTGGGTCTTGATAATCATTAAAGTATGCTTCTAATTCAGCATCACTAGGTTCGTAATTAATAATTGAATCAAGAATATCTAAAGCATCATAAATCTTATCCCAAGTTGGGACATTGTAATCAGAATCACAAGGCCACTTGCATTGTAGGTCTTCTTCTTTCTCTGCAAAATCTTTTAGTATTTCGTAGATTTGTTCAAGTTTCATTCTGTTAAACCCTCCTTTGCTGGCTTATCATAAAATTCTCTTTCGTAAAATTCTTTATCGTAATCATTTACGATTTCCCACTTGAGAGAATCTTCGTTGTATTCTTCTAACTGTTCGATAACTTCAGCATGACCGAAGTTACGATTGATAGCATCATGTCCGAAAGCAAGTTCATAAACTGCTTCGATAAATTGTTTATCAGTTAGTTCAGGCATTTTTAATCTCCATATAAGGTGAATCGAAATCGTCATAAAGGTAAGACTCAGCTTCCCACCAATCGACTATATAATCAGAATCAAGATAGATAAGAGTATGATCGAATAGATCAGGATTCTGTCTCATGTAATCGTGATACCACTCTTGAAAGTATTCATGTAGGTCTTCATGTACTTTGTAGTGTTCAGCAATTTCTTTTGCATGAGCGTGACAGTAATACTCAAAGTCTTGAGCGTTTTGGAGCGTTTCTTTCTCCTGCATAACTTGAGTTGGTAGTGGGTTGTCAATCATAATTCGCTAGCGAAATTCTCAGTTGAAATTAATTTTTTTAAGGTAAGTGTTATTTAATATAGCTCCGATTTTTCTGCGTAACTCATCATCTTTATCAGTTTTAGCTTTGTGATAATCACGAATTAAATCCTGATAAATTTCAGATTTCAGTTCAGTTTTTTGTTGCTGCAAAATAGATTCGATTGGTTCGATGTCATACATCTCTTCCACTCTTGAGATCCATTTATAAACTGTTTTATCACTTACGCAATAATCAGCAGCAAGTTGAGAAGCTATCTTTGTCTTCTTCACATTGGATCTCAGCATTTCAGCTATTGCTTCAAAGGCTTCATCTCTACTTTCGGTTATGTTCATTGAGCCATCTCCCAAAAAAGACGTTTAGCTCTTCTAGCTGCAATAATTTCAACCTCTCTATTGGAAAGAGAGGGAAATCTTTTTTGAACAGCATCAACTTGTTCATCGAATAGAGATTCTAAAATCTCAGTATTTACAGGATGTGACATATATATACCTCCTACCAAGATGATTGATAATAAAAGCTATCAAAGCATTTTCCTGCTTCTGCATTTTCTTCATAATCAAAGACTTTATCAAGAGTCTTTTTAGTATCTTCTAAATCTTTGAAGTACCAATCGTCATATTCTTTAGAACCAAAGAAACAACCTTCAGTATCAGTTGGTAAAAGTTCTTCTGCTTTTAGTTCTCTTGCAACTGGAGTTTTTATTTCAAGAATTGAATTTATACGATTTAAAAGCTCCTGTAAATCTGCTCTTGATACATAATGACGCTCGCAGTTGTCATTCCCTTCTTGAACATTATCTACAAAATATTTATGTATCTGATTTGCTTTTCTCCAAGTATGTAGTGGAAATACATATGTCATATGATTGTACATATGATCTATTGGAGCGTTTTGAAGTCCGACAGCTTGTAGAGCATCTACCAACTCTGGAGATTTTTCAACTGTAACTTCTTTACCTTCTCGCATATCAGCATATTGCTGATCGGTAGGTTGTATATATGCTCTAATCGAAAAAGAGCCTTCTAGGTACATATCTAAACCCATTAGTTGTTACCTCCTATTTTTTGTAGAAATTTAATAACTTCAGCGAGGTTATCTCCGAGCATTTTGATACCATCGCCTAAATCTCTATTTAATTCAGATTGCTCTTTGTTTAGCTCTTGTTGGCTCGTAGCGTAGTTAACATTAGCCTCTGCTAATTGTTTAACAACATCTTCTAATAATGATAATTTCTTATCAAAAGCGGTTAAGGCTTGTAAAACCTTTTGAAAATCTCTATCCATTAGAAAGAATCCTCCATAGATAATTTGACTTGACCAACTGTATTTCCGTTAATATCTCTGAGTCTTGTTTCAAGCTCCCATGAGGTATCTGGATCGACTACAGTTTCAATAGCATTGGCATAATTTTTTAAAATGCGAGCAATCTCCGATCCCAAATTGGAATCAGAGAAAGCTGCATTATCTGTATTTATTGTGATGTTTAAATTAGTCATTATTTGTATCTCCTTTTAAATAAATCCCTGCTATTGCTGCTCTTAACCATTGGTACGTTTCACGTTTGGTAAGACCTCTTGCAAGGTCAGTAACTCCTCCACCTTCATTGACAGTTTGCATAATGCAGATATATCCATATTCACCCCTTGTATGAATATTTCCAATATTGGCTTTTTTATCAGTCCAATATTCTGTAGGATTGTTTGTTAGTTTGTTGAGTCTTTCAAGTTGAAAATCAACATCTTTGTTGGTAATTCGGTTCATAAGTAGGATAAGTGAACTTAGTATTAATAATAGTATATATATAATGTCATTGTCAATCTGTTATGATATATTAATAATACATTTACTATTCCATAATGAGTCTCATTAAGTCTTACATACTTTCAATCGAAGAAATGGGTTACGATCCATACAAACTCAATAAATTATCCTCTGTAGAGTGGGATAACTTACTTACCAAAGCCTTAAAGTCAGATAGAAAGCTATATGAGACATTAATTCTCACAAGATGCAAATTAAAGTTAGAAAAAGATAGGGCTATTTAAAGCCCTTCTTTTTTGTCTTGTAATACCTAAAGACTAACTCGAAGCTATGAAGCATTTCATGTTGAAAGACGCATAGCTGAGTTTCTAATCTGTGTTGCTCTTCCAAAATATCCTCATATCTCTGAAGAAAATTAGACTTAAATTCAGAGATTTGACATAATTTTCTTTGGATCGTTGCAAGCTCTTTAAAAAGGTCATTATCATTAGAAATAATCCTATTAGAAAGACTTGACATTTTAGCCAAGTCTTTTTGAGCCTGAACCATTTCTGGGTCGGTTGCCTTGTATTCTTTCATAAGTACTCATTCATGTCTGGTAAATCTTTCACAGTAAAATATGCGCACTCCTCAGAGAGCTTTGATACTGTGTCTTGTCTTGGGTCGTAATCCTGCGATTGAAACTCAACCGCTTCCCACCCTCGATCCTCTACAAAATCTACTAAGGACTTTTGATCCTTAGTAGAAGCAATCCAAGAACATTGAGAAAAAGGATCAGCAATTAATAAAACATTCAAAGTCATTAATTAACTCCTGCAAGTTTTATTCCATCATAAGGAGTTACGACTTCCTCAAACATTAAGTCAAAATCTTTTTGACCTTCAGCCTTTAATCTTTGATAAGAAGTTCTTTTGGTCATTCTTATAGATTGAAGCATTATTTCAAGTTGAGAGTCTGTAAGTTTAAAAACTCTCATTCTTTTGATTTTTGAATCATTCATAATTTTTAAGGATAAATGAAAATAGAGTTTATAAAAACTCTTTAAAAGTTTTAAAATCTTCAAAACCTTTAAGGAATTTTTGATAAAAAAGGAGGGGTTGTTTTTACCCCTCGTGATATTCTCGGATTTTCTCATTGAGTTCTTCAATATTTAATTTAGAATCCCAATGGTTTATACCATCTCCAGATTTTACAACCCCAGTTAAAAACCTTAGTTCTTCTCTGAAGTCGTTAAAATCTTTTGAAGTCCTTGCAATGTGATATGTTGGCTCGTCATTGTCCATCCATAAAGCCACATTCCAAGTTTCGTAGTTAGTCCAGCCGTTATAGCTCATTAGTAAGCTCCGATAATGTTTGATAGTAATTACTAGTTAGTGTGTTCAAGCTCTGGTAAATTCCAAAGCCTGAATAAATCACACAACCAAACAGAAAAGAAAAGCATAATAGTTTAATCTTCATTTTTTAAATCCTCAAATTCAAAATCATAATCAATTTTTTTTTGGAGTTTTGGGAAAAGGTTAAAAGTCTCCTCCCAATTTATCCCCGCAAAATAGAAATCATATTCAAGTTCAGTCATTAGAAGAATAACCTCCTAATGATTTTTTGAATGAAATTTCTTTTTCTTATTTTTAA
>FUFK010049543.1_pt1 | contig 9996 bp, 11 predicted proteins | sample 1021851 | NCBI WGS metagenome assembly FUFK01 (sample SAMEA51879418, study PRJEB19060) | metagenome | reverse complement strand
TTTAAAATCCTATTAATATCAAGTATGCTAATATTTTTGGCAGCATGCTCTACCACTAAGATTACCACCGAAGCAAATCGTGATGGTATTCTTAATAAAGTGCCAACTTGGTACTTAGAAGCAGAGGTAGAAAAAGGATTGATTAGAAACCGAGATGCCGAAGAGTTTATCTATGGTGTCGGTTCTTCAGTTTCTTACGATCTTCAGTTCGCTCTTGATAAAGCTACTACTATCGCAAAGTCAGATTTAGCTGACCAAGTGAATGGCAGGATTACTCAAAACGAGAGTATATATAAAGAAGAAGGATCTGGTGAGGGTGAAGACTTAATGGTTGAAAGATCTACAAGTCAAACNAACAANATAATCACTCCTACTTCTCTNCCTGGATATGAAGAGTGGAACAAAGATGTATTCATTACNGCNGANGGTNTGTATAGAGTATATGTAGGATTGAAATGGTCTGAGACTAATAATAGGTTGGCACCTAACATTAAGATGCAAAAGTTAGAGCCAGTAGAAACTAAACCTATTGACGCATCTATTTAATTAAAGGAGAAAATATATGGTTGGTTATTTAAACGACCTTATAGATAATCTCGGCAATGAGTATGCAGGTATTGCAGAAAATGCACTAGACTCTGATGTCAAGTTTGTAGACACAGGGTCTTATGCATTTAATGCGTTGTTGAGTGGATCTATTTATGGAGGACTCCCAGGAAACAAGGTCACTGCCCTTGCTGGAGAAAGTTCTACAGGTAAAACTTTTTTCGCTCTAGGAGTCGCTAAGAACTTCCTAGAAATGGATAAAGAAGCAGGTGTAATATATTTTGAAACAGAGGGTGCACTTACTAAGCAGATCCTCGAAGATAGAGATATAGATTCCAACAGGTTTGTTATTGTACCAGTGACAACTATTCAAGAGTTTCGTACTCAAGCTGTGCGTATTCTTGATAATCATAAAAATGTACCTGAACCAGCTAGGAAACCAATCCTATTTTGTTTAGACTCGTTGGGTATGCTCTCTACTGAAAAAGAAGTAGCAGATGTGGCAGAGGGTAAAGATACTCGTGATATGACGAGAGCACAATTAGTAAGAGGTGCTTTCAGAGTATTAAGTCTAAAACTCGCACAGCTTGATGTACCAATGATTGTGACCAATCATACTTACGATGTAATCGGATCTTATGTACCTATGAAAGACATGGGTGGTGGAGGTGGCTTAAAGTATGCTGCATCTACAATCGTCTTCTTGGGTAAGAGTAAAGATCGTGATGGTACAGAAGTTGTTGGTAATATTATAAAAGCTACAACACAAAAATCTAGGTTTACTAAAGAGCAAATGAAAGTTGAATGTAAACTTAATTTTGAAACAGGTTTGTCTAGATACCATGGACTAATTGACCTCGCAGTCGAAGCAGGTATCTGGGAAAGTGCTGGTGGTCGTATTACTGTAGATGGTAAAAAAGTATTTGGTAAAGCTATTATGAAAGAGCCAGAAAAGTTTTTTACTGAAGATGTATTAAAACAGATTGACGAACACTGTAAATCTAAATTTATGTATGGATCTGATGAGCAAGAAACCGACGATAATACAGGGGAATAATCCCAAAGAGTACGAACCAATACACTCAGCTGAAGATTATGTGTCTGAGGAGGATTACCTTAAAGCAAAAGAAAAGTGGGAAAAAGAAAATTACCACACTGATAAATTAAGGGATTCTTCTCAGGCACAACTACCACACGAAGTTCTAGAAGAAACTAACGAACAAGGATTTATGAAACTCAGGATACTGCAAGGTCTCCTAGAGGGTAAGATTGTTTCTTTTGGTAAAGTATCATTCCAACCCACAGAAGATGAAACTATCAAACTTGATTACAGTTATGAGATCGAGGGTCCAGATAAATATAGACCAGTACCAAAGGTTGAAGTCGAGAAAATACTTGGCGACTTTTTAATGGCTATGATTAAAGAACAAATGGAACAAAAGAATATTCTCTTCAAAGGTGGAGAGGATGAAATGAAAAAGGCAGTTGAGCCAGAGACCTATACATATTCCCAAAGATTACAAGACGACCTTGAGCCGATACAGGACGACTCTTGACTTTTAACTTTATTTTAGATAGAATATAATTATGCGTATTGAAGAAACTATACTTTCTAATTTATTTCAAAATGATGAGTTTACTCGTAAAGCAATCCCTTTTATTAAGGGTGAATATTTTGCTGAGCGAGGTGAACGAATTGTATTTGAAGAGTTTGAAAAACTTTTTATGCAATATAATAATGTTCCTAGTACTGAGATGATTGCTAATGAAGTGTTCGCTCGTAAAGATTTATTTGAAGACGAACATAAAAACATACAAGAGATGCTTGAGGATATAAAAGATATCCAGGCAGTAAATGAAAACTGGTTGTATGATAAAACTGAAGAATGGTGTAAAGAACGAGCAGTACACAATACTATTATGGACTCTATAAAAATTATTGATGGTAGAGATAAAANTCGTGANAANGGTGCNATTCCTAANATGATGCAGGATGCTCTTGGTGTATGTTTTGATAACTCTGTCGGTCATGATTATCTAGAAGATTCTGATGAGCGATATGACTACTATCACAAAGTTGAAGAAAAGATAAAATTTGATATTGATTTACTGAATACTATTACTCGTGGTGGCTTGAGTAAAAAGACTCTTAATATAGCTATGGCTGGTACAGGTGTTGGTAAATCTTTATTCATGTGTCATCATGCTTCTAGTGTTCTTGCTGAGGGTATGAATGTTCTTTATATTACGATGGAGATGGCTGAAGAAAAAATCTCTGAAAGGATAGACGCAAACTTACTTAACTTGGGTATGGATGAAATTAAAGTTGTTGACCATGATATCTTCAGTAAAAGAATTAATAAAATTAAAGACCATAATAAAGGTAAATTAATTGTAAAAGAATATCCTACAGGTGGAGCACATGCTGGTCACTTCCGTGCTTTACTTGAAGAACTATCTCTTAAAAAAGGTTTTAAGCCAGATATTATATTTGTTGATTATCTAAATATATGTGCTAGTCAAAGATTAAGAATGGGTGCGAATGTAAATACTTATTCTTACATTAAATCTATCGCTGAAGAGTTAAGAGGGTTAGCAGTTGAATATAACTGCCCTATCGTATCGGCTACTCAAACTACAAGAGGTGGTTATAATAATACTGATGTTGGTCTTGAAGATACTTCGGAGTCTTTCGGTTTACCAGCTACTGCCGATCTAATGTTTGCGATTATTGCTAGTGAAGAGTTAGATAATATGGGACAGTGGATGATTAAGCAACTTAAAAATAGATATTCCGATCCTAACTATTATAAGAGATTCGTTGTCGGTGTTGATAAGAATAAAATGAGGTTATATAATGTTGAAGCATCTGCTCAAACTAATATAATGGACTCTGGCCAAGAAGAAAAAGATATAGGAGCAGTGTTTGATAAAACTGAAGCAGGTGAACGATTAAGTATGGAAGGATTTAAGGTATGACTAAAGTAATAACTGCACCAAGAAAGTTTGACTGTGAAGATAAACTAGGATTATTTGGTGATAAAGAAGATTACGAATTACTAGTTGACTGGGACTGTGATTTCTATGCTCCTACACCTATGGGTGAAGAGAACTCTGAAACTAATATTATATTTAAGTTTCGTAAAGATTGGTTTACTCAAGAGCAACAAGACGAAGCATATAAAGGACTTCGTGAAGCAGCAGGTTCTACTGAAAATCGTGGACTCGCAGCAGGTAAAGAAAAGACTGTTGCCTTAGGAACTCGTGACTGGGTGACTAATTATCACGATGCTTTACTTCAATATTTTATGAAACCTTCTGCTACACTTGATGGCTCAGATCCTGTAGAATCTATTAAGCAAGAATATAAAGGTAGAGAAAAGATTGCTGATGATAGTCGTGGTAAAGTATGGCTGGCACAGAAAGTAGCAGAAGAAGATTTCGTGTTTGAAAACTGGGTTGAAGAAGTAAGAGTATTACCTAAAGATGAAATGATTGCCGAAGCAACTAGGGTAAATGATAAACTTACCTCTACAACTTCTTATGCTAATTCTGTCTTCTCAGGTATCGCAGGATACTTTGATAGATATCCTCGTATTCCTTTCGGTCGTCCTACCACTTACACTAGGGATAATCCTGAGAAGTTTGAAAGAGCATTTCCTTTCTTACAGCAGTTGAGTAAAGGGTTTCAAGAACTCTTACCAGTAAGATATGGTAAACAGATTGAAGCATGTAATAGTTTAGATCCTAAATTTGTTATTCCTGGAACTGCTTTTACTACTGCTACTGTAAATAAAACTTTTAGAACTGCTTATCATCGTGACCAAGGAGATCTAAATGAAGGTTTCTCTAATCTTACAGTTGTATCTAATAATGGTAAATACTCAGGTGGTTATTTAATACTTCCTGAATATAAAGTCGCTGTAAATATTCGTCCAGGAGATTTATTATTAATTAATAATCACGATGGTATTCATGGTAATACACCTATGGTCTTAGAGGATGAAAGTGCTGAAAGAATATCTTTTGTATGTTATTTTAGAGAGAAGATGCTAGAGTTAGGATCTTGGGATTATGAAAGAGCAAGAGAAGATTATGTAAATCATCGAAGACTTAATAAAGAGCATCCTCTACAAAGACCATTATGGAATGGTATTAGTCCTGGAATGTGGGATGAAAAAGAATGGTATGACTTCCTTGAAAGTAAACTAGGAAATGATACAGTTGTTAAGTACCATCCTGATAGTCAATCAAGTTCGCTGGAAAGTTTCTTCTAATGAAAACTGCTAAAATCTGTAAGGAATGGGAATTAAATTTTAACTCTTTACAGAGCGAAGACGATGTCAGTTTACATAAAAGATCTTATTTACATTACGCATCAGAACACTCTGACTTCGTTGCTGCGAAAAGCTGGGCAACGAAATGGTTATTAGAAAATATTTTACCTGACCAACCATACACCTGTCATGAATATATGGCAGGTATCGGAGTACAAACTGTTCTTGCTCAGAAACTTTTTAACATTAGTAAACATATCGTGGGTGAATTAGATCCCGAATGTATAGAACATCTTGAGCAACAGGAGTGGGATGTAAAACCTATATTCAGATTAGAGTCAGCACAAAATGCTATACAGTTTTCTAATGATTGCGATCTTAAATTTTTAGACCTTCCTAGTTCTAGTATTCTTAAAATAACGAGAGAGTGGAAAGATTGTTTTCTTCCTTTATTTGAAAACGATCCGAAGTTAGTTGTATGGACAGATACTTCTATTACTTACCATATATCTATTCATGGCGAGAAGTATAGAAAGATATTAGAGTCAGATGAATTACTTACTAAAGAAGATTATATTAGAGCATACTCTGAATGGTTATATAAAAAATTTGGTTATAGTATTAAACGAGCAGCAATCAGAGGAAGGAATGCTGTTTACTTTGCAGCAGTAAAGGGCAAAGAAGAAACAATAATAAAAGAATTCCCATTAAATGAAAATCTAAATGGGTTCTATTTCTTAGGAGAAGAAAGGGCAACATTAGATGGACTGTAGATTACCAGAAAATAGAAAACCATATTTCGATAAACTTTATGATATGAATTTAAGACATGGAGTTCTTCCAGGATTAGTATATTTGTATATGCCTGAATTAGCAAAGCAGTATAACTGGGACGATGAAACTAAATTATGGTTTGCTTTTCTAAATGGTAATACACAGAATCCTATTACCTCTATGCAGATACTTGAGCAACTACCAGAGTGTCCTAAAGCAGATGATGAATTAACTTCGTTCANTGANTGGTTTAATGATTGCTGGAAACAACTACAGTTTGATACAGATAGAAAATACCAGAAGAAAGATCTTATTCCTTCTATAAAATGTTATGCTAAGTTAGTTGCTGAACATGGTACTCAAGCAGAGATGTTATCGCCGACTAAAAGTTATACAGAGTTATGGGATTTAGTTTATAACAAATATTATACTTTCGGGAGGTTAAGTTCTTTCTCTTATTTAGAGTATGTATATCTAAATGGGTTCGGTACAGACTGTGATGACTTATTATTTCAAGATAAGTCAGGAAGTAAATCGCATAGAAATGGTATGCTCTTTTTACTTTGTAGAGATGATATAGTTTGGGATAAAAGATTACCGAATGGATTCGACGGAAGTTATACTAAAGATGATTATGATATGGTAAAGAATGAAGCATCTAAATATTTACAGGAGTTCTCTGCTAATAATCCTGACTTAAATTATATCGGGAACTTTACTATGGAGTCCTGTATGTGTACTTTTAAAAATCACTTCTTTGGCCATCGGTATCCTGGAGTGTACGCAGATATGGCATGGGAAAGAATAGTAAGAGCAGATAATTATGGACTACAACATATTACAAAAATATTTAAAGATATGCGTATGAAGTTATTACCAGAGTGGTTAAGAATGGAAGCAGAGTCAGGATTATTTGGCTCTATAAAAGACCGAGCAATGAGATTTACTGTGGATGGATTTCCATTCAGAGGGGAGCACTTTTTAAATGGGTAAGATAATCGCTATCGGAGGAGAACCAGCAACTGGTAAATCTACTCTTATGAAAGCATGGATGAAAGACTATAAATGGGAGGATGTAAAACTTACTGACCTCTTATATGGAATGTGGTGTAAGGAACTTAATACCATTGTTCTCGGAAAGGATTATTTCGATGAGAGCCAGATGTTTTGTGGTACTGACCGACTATCTATGGCAGTACAGCCGAAGGCGATAGAGTGGTTTAAAGGCTCTTTTAAACCATCTGGGGTTAATATAGTGTTTGAAGGAGATAGGCTGTTTACAGCTTCTTTTCTAACCGAGATCGTTGCTCAGGAGCACGAGATACGCATGATTTATATAAAAGCGACCCAAAGTACCCTAGACGAAAGGCATGCTTCTAGAGGGGATAATCAGGATGATAAATTCCTTAATTCAAGGAAAACTAAGCTATCTAATATACTATCCAACTTTGAGCTTATGCCTTATATTGAAGAGTATGAACACAATAATAATACCGACCAAGCAGTCTTGGTTTCAACTATCCTTGGAGAACTAAATAGCATAGATGGCAAAGTGGTACAGAGATAAAGCAATTATCAGAGTCAGAGGTGGTTCTGCTGAGCAGAGAAAACTTATTAGATCGATTGCTCACTGGGTATCACGAAAAACCATGGATGTTCGACTCCGAACATCTGTCACTGTAAATATAGTAATACAAAAAAACTTATATCTTAAGGAAAAAGTCCAAGGATTATCTTGGATTGATGACGAAGAATATCGTCCTAAGAAATTTAAGATACAGGTTGAGGAACAATCTAGACTAAGACCTATGCTAGAAACTATTGCTCACGAAATGATACATATTAAGCAATGGGCATCTGGCGATATGTATGAATATTCTGATGGGTTTAGAACTCGCTACAAAAAGAAAGCATTTAACACTAAGAAAATGGATTACTGGGATGCTCCTTGGGAGATAGAAGCACATGGTAAAGAAGTCGGTATGTTTGTTAGATGGGCAGAAGAGGAAGGATATAACAAACTTCCTTGGGCAAAGGTTGACTTCCTAAAACCTGAGTATGCAAAAAAGATAAAAAATCTCATAAAATCATAATTTTTTCCTTTACTTTCGTACAAATTTAAGTACAATAAATAGTGTTATGGCTAATATATTTAAAGATAAGTATGGTACAGGACACAAGGTAGCAGTCAAAGATCGACAAGGTCTAACTTCTGCTGGTGCTAATGTTGCTTCGATTCTTCGAAAAGAAAATGTTAATCCTGGAGATATATTCGAACTTTACAAAGAAAAGTCTATAACTAATCTAAAGCATGATATCGATTTAACCAGAAGTGGTACACCGATGGTCATACTTATGAAAGATAGTAAGAAAAGACTTTACAGATTTACTGGAGCCAAAAGCACTCTCGAAAGTATGTTTGAACATGCTGGTGATGGCACCAAAGCATCCAAGTCAGATACAAATAAAAAAACTGAATGTCAAGAACTAGTCACTCTACATTTATTTGAAGCAAAATTAAAAAAACGAATAAAAGCTGATTATGATTACATAGAAGATCTCCTTCCTAAACCTTTAAAACAATTTTTTAACGAAGAATATTATCATAGTGCTCAAGCACAACTTGCTTTATTTGAGAAAAAATACCCAACAGGATTTAGAGGTGCTAACTTTATTTTTGAATTACAGTTAGCTAGTGATGTAACAAAGAAGATATATAAAACTGCTACCAAACTTGCTAAATTACCAAAGGATAACTGGAACCCAGCTGATATGTGGATAGTAGATAAAAATTTAGATTACACAATATATGAAGAAGGTAAAACGATTGATGAAATTAATGCGCAACTAATAAAAGATTATAAAGCAAAAAAATTAGTTGGTATCTCTCTAAAGTTAATTCAGAAAAATCAAAAAGGTGTATGTGAAGTAGTAAACTTAGATCCTAAAAAAGAAATGGTCACTGATTTAGATTTATCATTTTCTCAGAATGCTTTTTCAGGTAGAACTAAACCGAAGGATCCAACTTCTATGAATGTGTTTAGAAACTCTATCTGTGAAACTAAGTCAGGATTTGCTGTTCGTCTTGGTTATAAAGCAGGAAACGATCTAACAAATTTTGGTGTATTCGCAGAGGGAAGATTTAAAGATGCTGGAGCTCAGGTCGGTGCTGTAGATGCGAAAGCACTTCCTATAGAAATTAAAAGAAGATATGGTTATGATGTAAGAAAAGGTGGCATACCTGATTTAAAGACAGAAGAAAAAATAGGATTAAAAGAAATAAAAGAATGTTATGATAAACAGGGAAGAAAGGTATCAGTTTCTCCAGACATACAAACCTATAAAGAATTTAAAAAAGTTTATGATGATGCTACCGACCCTGAGAAAAGAGGTGCTATTCGTATTGCTTCTCTAATGTATGTTTTCTTAGTATTGGCTCAGCAGAAAAAAGGCGAGTTCGAAGACTTTATGAAATGGAACTATTTAACAGCGAAGAAAATTACTGGTAAAGGTGGGCTCTATGTACTTCTTAAAGGATAAAAAGGTTATAAGTAATTGATTTTATATAATAAAATAATATAAAAAACTGAAGATTTTCCTTTACTTTTGGGTCANAATTTAGTAGAATAACTGTATAAATTGATAAATCGAGAGGTAAATATGATAACAATTTTACAAATAGCTGAATCGCAAGGTACTTTTTCTAAAGTAATGCATTCTCATGAGAACCAATTAGTTGGTATTAACGAAATCAGAATCGCTGGTAGAGANTACAAAAGACAATCTGAGTTTTTTGATAACCAGTGGTCAACTACTNNNAACTCTGTAGAGTTTGCAGCAAAAGCTGGTATCCATGTTGACCAAGATGATATAGTAAGATGGGATTCTAATAATCAAGAGCCATTCGGTGATATGCTTCTTGACTTACATGAAGCTGGTCTTATTACTTTAAACCAAGTTGAACAAACTTGTACTTCTAAAGAAATTAAAACTGAGGAGTTCTGGAAAGAACAGTTCGAAAATATTAATATGGAGGACAAATAATGTCACACTGGAGCACTGATATGGTCATTGACCAAGTAATAGATGAGGTTGCTGATATGACATCTAAACAAGTTAGCGATGCTCTTTTTGAAAGAAAAANCGTTCTTCACTATTCTGAAAATGCTAGAGATGTTCTAGCTGACAAATTGTTTGAAGAAAAAATGGAAGCGAGTCCTTACTAATGGCACAAGTCCACGAAATGCTGTTTATGAAGATGTCTAATGGCGAATACATTTATGGTTCTAATTTAGACATCGGCAGATACTCAGTAAAATTTGAACCAGCACTTGAATGTGTTCATGAGTTTGACCATGTACCACCTATGAAGCTAGAAGGTCAAGGTGGCTACTCGGAT
>FUFK010072408.1_pt1 | contig 9997 bp, 19 predicted proteins | sample 1021851 | NCBI WGS metagenome assembly FUFK01 (sample SAMEA51879418, study PRJEB19060) | metagenome | reverse complement strand
TATGAAAAATATAATTAAAAAAATGTATGAAGGAGAAGAAGAATAATGCAACAAGTAGGCATGGCAAAAAGTATTAAAAATGATATGTGGATTTCTAGTGAAGATAAAGAAAATCCAGATGTGTTACCAGATTTACCTGGGTATCATATTTTAGTAAGACCTGTTTCTGTTAAAGAAAAAACTAAAGGTGGTATATTATTACCAGACTCTACCAGAGATGATATGGCTTATCTTACTACAGTAGGACAAGTTGTTGCTATGGGTGATTTAGCTTATCATGATATGGAAAAGTTTCCAAAAGGACCTTGGTGTGAATTAAATGATTATGTATGTTATGGTAAACATGCAGGTCAAAAAATACAATATAAAGGAATAAAGTATATTCTTTTATATGATGACCAGATAATTATGAAGGTAGAAAGTCCTAAGACACTAGACCCAACCTTTAATTTATCTAAATATAGTATGTAATACTACTTGCATACTTTAAAATAATATAGTATAATATTAATTATAACGTAACTCGTATGTGTCGTTAGCAACGAAAGGAATAAAGATGGAACAACAACAAGAGTGGAGTGAAGTTCAAACTGAAAAACCAGAAAAAGAAAAAGTAGAATTTGAAATAGAAAAAGACGAACCAAAGAAAGAAGAAGTAAAACAAGAAGTAAAAGCACCAGAGCCTGTAGTAAAAAAAGAAGAACCTAAAGAACTTGAAGGTATAAATACAAAAGGTGCAGAAAAAAGAATTAGACAATTAATTAAGCAAAGAAAAGATAGAGATGAAAAAGTTGCTAGATTAATTAAACAAAATGAAGAACTAACATCTAAGTTAAATAATACACAAAAAGAATTTACAAATATAAGTAAATTAAATTTAGATGCAACAGAAAAACAATTAAAAGATAAATTAGAGCTTGCAAGAACAAATTATAAAACNGCACATCAAGAAGGTGATACAGANAAAATATTNNAAGCNCAAGAGTTTCTTAATGATGCACANAATGATTTAAANTCAGTAGGTGCAACAAAACAGCAGTTTAAGGAGCCAGAGGTTCAACCACAACAACAAGTNCAACAACCTCAACAACAANATACAACAACCAACTCCTGACCCTAAAGCACANAGTTGGGCAGAACAAAATGATTGGTTTGGNGAAGATAAAATAAGAACTGCTGCTGCTCTAGCAATAGATGCAGATTTAAAAGAAGANGGTTTTAATCCAACTGATGACGATTACTANACAGAAATCGACAATAGATTAAAAGAAGCNTTTCCTCATAGGTATCAAACTAAAGAAGTAGAACCAAAAGAGGAAAATCGTANGCAGGAAACGTCACCTGCTCAAGTAGTTGCAGGAGGTACACGTAGCACTCCTANTTCNAATAAGAAAGTTAANCTTTCAAAAGAAGATGTAAGATTAGCTAACAAATGGAATATACCACTTGAACAGTATGCTCAAGAAAAACTNAAAGCAANTAATGCTGAAGGTGAGTATACAACANTAAACATGCAACGTGGAGGTAAATAATATGACACGAATCAATACACGTAGTTCTCAACTTAGAGAAAATAATACTAACGAAGAAATNAATTATCANTTTGAAGANCAAGATAGTTTANACATACCAGAAGCAGTAANAAATCGTTTCAAAAACGAAGGAATGACTCTTGGNTGGTTAAGAATAACTCTTAAAGGTCAAGATGATTTTAAATACATTGGTAAAAAAATGCAAGAAGGATGGCAATTCGTTGANATAAAAGAAGTACCTGAGATGGAACAAACATCAGTCGTGAAGGTGGANGGAAGATACTCTGGAGCTGTCTGTCGTGGAGACATTGCGTTAGGTAAAATACCTACCAAGTTATTCCAAAGTAGAAGTGAGTNTTATAGAAATAAATCTGACNANTTAATGNANGCAGTTAATAGCCAATTAATGAGAGGAAATAATTCTAGTATGCCCATTTCTAATTCTAGTAAAACCACAGTAACAAAAGGTAGACAAGCTAGTTTTCAGAAGTAAATCTTTTGTTGCTTTATTAACAATAAAGGAGAATGAACTATGGCAAGTGTAAATGCCCCAAGAGGATTAATCCTCGCTAAGAAAAATGGTGATGGTTCTAACTCTACTGGTATACGTACTATTGATTTAACACCTGCAAGCCCTGATGTGGCTTCAGCATTAATACCTTCAGATATTTTTACTGGAGACCCTGTATTTATAGAAGGTAATGGTACAATTAAACCTTGTACTAATGAAGCTTCTATAAAAGCTGCAGGAGTATTTCAAGGTATTCAGTTTGTAAATGCTAGTGGAGAACAAAAATTTGCAAGAAGTTTTACAGGTGGCACTACAGCTACAGATGTAAAAGTTCACATTGCAAGTGACCCTCAACAAACTTTTTTTATTCAATCAAACGTAGCAGTTACTGCTGCTGAACATCCAACAGGTATAGGTGTTCTTAATGCACCTTGGGTTGTAGGAACAGGTAGTCATAAAACTGGTATGAGTGGATATGTAATTGATGGTGATGGTGATACTGCTGCAATAAGTAACTTAAGAGTTATACGTAGAGCACCTTGGGATACAGGTACAAGTGTATCAGCAGGGCAAACAGATGACTATCCTTGGTATGAAGTACGTATTAATACTCATATGGATAATTTTATAACATGTACTGTTTCAGGCAGTTAATAGGAAAGGAGAATAAATTATGCCAATAAATAGAGCTGCGATAAGCAAAGAACTCCTTCCAGGATTAAATGCTGTCTTTGGAATGGAGTATGGAGAAGTTAATAATGAGCATGAACCACTATATGAAGTAGAAAATTCAGATAGGTCTTTTGAAGAGGAAGTCCTCTTTACAGGATTTGGTACTGCTCCAACTAAACAAGAAGGTGCTGCTGTTGTTTATGATGATGCAGGAGAAAGCTTTACAGCTCGTTATACAAACGAGACTATTGCTTTAGCTTTTGCAATAACAGAAGAAGCAATGGAAGACAACCTTTATGATACTTTTGCTAAATTAAGAGCAAAAGGTTTAGCCAGAGCTATGGCTAATACCAAACAAGTAAAAGCTGCAAAGCTATATAACGAAGGATTCACTACAGCACAAGGTGATGGAGTAAGTTTATTTAATACTTCACATCCAACTGTTGGAGATGGAAATCAAAGTAATATAGGTACAGCAGCAGCAATCTCAGAAGCTAGTTTGGAATCTGCTGTAATTGCAATTCAAAAGTTTAAAGATGACAGAGGAATCTTAATTGGTTCATCTGCTGTATCTTTACACGTACCTGTAGACTTAATGTTTACATGTGATGTATTATTAAATACACCAGGAATTGTAGGAAGTGCAGATAACGACATAAACTCTGTTAGAAACTTAGGAGTATTCCCAAGTGGTTATTTTACTAACAGAAGGTTTACTGATACTAATGCTTTCTTTATTAAAACTGATGTTCCTAATGGTTCAAAGATGTTTAACAGAACACCTTTACAAACTAAAATGGAACCAGATTTTGATACTGGTAACCTCAGATTTAAAGCCAGAGAAAGATATTCATTTGGAGTATCTGACTGGAGAGGTTGGTTTGGTAACGAAGGTGCTTAACCATTAATAATTAGGGGGAGTTGAAATATACTCTCCCTACTATAAAGGATTTTAAATGGCTAATAATATAACATCAAAATTTTTTACTGGTGCAACTAATGGAGTTATTGTGACTACATCAGATGTTACTAGAGTTGTTGCTATACATGCAACTGCAGTTACTGCTACAGGTACTTTTGCTTTATCAGAAGGTGGAGTAGATAAAATAAAATTTCAAGTTCCTGCAAGTAGTATGGCAGATATTTATATAGGTGACCAAGGAGTAAAATTTAGTGGTACAGTAAGTGTATCATTACCCTCTAATGGAAGCTCATGTACTTTATTTGTAGGATAATATAGTGCCTAATTATTCATTTCTTAAAACTGATATAATAAATACTATAGAAAATAATTCATCAGAGTTTGAGGAACATATTCCTTACTTTGTTGAGAAAGCTGAAGGTAGATTAGTAAAAGAACTAGATGATTCTGGTTTAGATAACTATTCTACTTTTTCATTTACAGCTTCTGACCCAGTAGTTAGTTTACCTGCTGATACATTAGTTGTAAGAAATGTAAACTATACCACAAGTGTTTCAACTACAGCAGTTCCTGCTAATTCAAAAGTTAATTTATTACAAAGACCTTATGAGTATGCAATAGATTATTTTCCTTTTGCTAGTGCATCAACAGGCACTCCAAGATATTATTCAAGAAAAACTAATACACAAATTTATATTGTACCTACACCTGCATCTGCAGTATCAGGTGAAATACAATTTACACGCAGACCTTTAGCTTTAGCTAGTGCTACAGGTACAAGTGTAACAACATCAAACTATTTTAGTGAGTTTTGCTATAATGCTCTTTTTGCAGCATGTATGGTAGAAGCTACATACTTTATAAAAGATTTTCAAATACTAGCAAACTGGGAAAGTAAATATAAAAATTCAATAGATGCATTACGTAATCAGTCTAGAAGAACAAGACAAGATGATATGCAATCAGCAAATAATCCATCAGGAGGTCCTAATCCTGTATTACAAGGAGCACAATAATGCCACAATCATTAGAAGATTTAGTAGAGCAGTTTGAAGAAGAAGGTTTATCTAAAGAAGAAGCTATTAAAGCTGCAAAGAAAAGATTTTTAAAAGAAACAAAAAGAAATAAAAAAACAGGTGATGGAGATAAAATAGTTGCTGCAGCTTATGGAGGATTAATTGGTAAGTAGAATTAATGCAATACAACAAATAACAAAAGTTAATAATAAAAAGAAACAGAAAAAAAAGAAAGGAAAAAAAAATGCAAATAAAAACTAGCACTTTAATAGTAGGAGCTAATGCAAGAACTATTAATAAATCTACAGGGCATGATACAAGTGGTAAACCAACTGGTCAAGGTTATGGTGCTGCTAGAAAAGGACCTGGAGTAAGAGGACCAATCGAAGCTCAAGTTAAAGAAGAGCCTAGAGAATATAAAACTATGGGAGAATAATAATGGGAGCTGAAAAGATACTTCAACAATTTAATAAAATTAAAGGTGCTTTTACTTCTAAAAGTAAAGATATTNCAAAACAAGAAGAAAAATTAAATAATTTATTAGACAAAATAAAAACTGAAAAGAAAGAAAGTAAATTAAATTTACCTAAAGTTAATAGAAATTCTGAAAAGAAAAAAATTAAAGATAATATTAAAAAATTAAATGATGCAGAAAAACAAGTTAAAAAAAATAAAAAGATGTTATTAGGAGGTGCTGTAGTAACAGGAACAGGAACAGGTATTGCATTATTAAAAGGTGACTCATATAAAATAAAACAAGGCGATACTTTATCTGAAATAGCTAGAGACAAAGGTACAACTTTAGGAAAACTTAGAGATGCTAATCCTCAAATTAAAGATTTAAATGTTATTAAACCTGGTGACGTTATTAAAATTCCTGGTAAAGTTAAAAATAGAAAATCTGTATATCAAGATTTAAGTCCAGTAGAAATGAGAAAAATATCTAGAAATAAAATAACTAAAAGAGCTGTAGGTGGTGGAGTTGCACTTAGAGGTTTTGGAAAAGTAAGGAGAGTATAAATGAGTAGTAAAAAATCAGTATTAGAAATAGTTCAACGACTAGTAAAAAATTATAGTATAGGAACAGGAAAAGCAGATAAAGTATTAAAAGATTTACCTGTAGATGAAATGTTTAATCTTAATCAAAAAGGTCAGCAATATAAAGTTGTTGGTAAAAATAAAGATAAGATAGAAATAGCTCCTGTTGATGATATTATGAATACATCTTTTGTTAAAGGAGATAGAAAAGTTTATGGTCCTGAATCCTCAAGAATAGATGCAGAGGATTATAAAGATATGGCAGAAGAATTAACAGATTTTACAGGTCAAAAATTTAATGTTTCTAAAACTAAAAAAGTTATAAATGATTACTTAAAAGGTGTTATGCCTAAAAAAACAGGTGGACCTTTAAAATCTCCTCCAAATCCTGGGGCAGCAGCTTTACCTAAAAAAGTTAGAAATAAAATGGGTTTCTTAAAAAAAGGTGGTTCTATTTCTAAAAGAAAAGCAGGTGGTAGAGTGGTTAAACGAGCTGTGGGTGGTGGAGTTGCACTTAGAGGTTTTGGAGCTGTACGTAAAGTATAATGCCTAAAGAAAAGAAAAAGAAAAAAGGTAAAGGTATGAAAGGTATGACCATTGGTGGTGGTCATAAAAGACCTACTAAATCAGGTGCAGGTCTTACAGCAAAAGGTGTAGCAAAATATAGAAGACAAAATCCTGGAAGTAAATTACAAACTGCTGTTACTGAAAAGAAACCAACAGGTAAAAGAGCAGCAAGAAGAAAAAGTTTTTGTGCTAGGTCTGCAGGACAAATGAAAAAGTTTCCTAAAGCAGCTAAAGANCCTAACTCAAGATTAAGACAAGCAAGACGCAGATGGAGGTGCTAACTGTCATATTTAATAAGTAATATTCCCCATTTTAAATGTTGGGTAAGAAAAGAATTTACTAACAATCATATAGATTATCATGGCGAATATTTACATGGACTAGCGATAGCAGTCAATACAATACCAGATAGATGTTTAAGTTTTCAAGTAGTCTTTACTGGCATAGATGAAGAAGAAAATATACATGGAGGTGCAATGTGGGCAAGGATGCCAATAACAAGTTTAGTAGCAGACGAAGTTTTAGACGAGATGCCAGAAAGAATGGACACACATTTAGCACAACCTTGGGACTGTTCCTCAAGAGGACACTCCATAATAGTAATGGATAGAATAAGTTCTAGCCCTTGGATGTGTAAAATAGGTGGTGAGTTTTATAAAGGAAGATATATGTTTACAGTTGATTATACAGATAGTTACATTAGTGATGACCCTGCACAACATAAACAAAGTCACGTACTGCAACTTATAGATGCAGATAAATGGACAGGTAATATCGTGGCATTACCTAACAATAGAGTTAGGGTAACTAATCCTGCTCTTTGGGTAACTGGTGAAGGTGCTCCAGACTTTGCACCAAGTCAGTATATTCATTCAGCAGAAATACATGATAGTTATACAGACCCTGATATTACTTTTAACAATCTTTATGCAAGAGGAAAAAATGAAAAAAACTAAATACATGAAAAAAGGTGGAGCCATGAAAAAAACTAAATATATGAAAAAGGGTGGAANCTTAAAAAGAAAAGGTGGTGGANCTACTGGTATGAAAAAGACTAANTATATGTCTAAAGGTGGNGCTATGAAAAAAACTAAGTATATGTCTAAAGGTGGNANNTTAGCAGGAATGGCTAGACGTAGAAATGCTATGAGAGGTAATTAATGGCATTACCTAAAAAGAAAAAGAAAACTAAAAAGAAAAGTGGTGCTAAACCAACTAATCCTGCTTTGTATGCTAGAGTAAAAGCAGAAGCGAAAAGAAAGTTTGATGTATATCCTTCTGCTTATGCTAATGCATGGTTAGTACGTACTTATAAAAAACGTGGTGGTAGGTATAGGAGTTAATCATGGCTAAACCTAAAGGTGGACTTACAGCATGGTTTGGCAAAGGACCTAAAGGTGATTGGGTAGACATAGGAGCACCCAAGAAAAAAGGTAAGTTTCAATCTTGTGGTAGAAAGTCTACTAAAGGAAGTAAAAGAAAATATCCTAAATGTGTACCAAGAGCTACTGCTAATAGAATGAGTAAATCTCAAATAAAAAGTGCAGTAAAAAGAAAAAGAGCCAAAGCACAAGGGGTAGGTGGTAAACCTACAAATGTAAGAACATTTAAAAAGAAAAAGAGAAATGGTAAGACAATTAAAAAAAGTAACTAAACAACTAAAAAAAGCTTCTAAGCTTCATGCAAATCAAGCTAAAATAGTTGCAAATTATGTAAAAAAGAATGACAAAAAAAAGAAAAGACCCAAAAGTAGGAACAGGAAAAAAGCCTAAAGGTTCTGGTCGTAGATTATATACAGACGAGAATCCTAAAGATACAGTTAGAATTAAATATGCAACTGTAGCAGATGCAAAGAAGACAATAGCTAAAGTTAAAAGAATAAATAAACCTTATGCTAGAAAAATACAAATACTAACTGTATTAGAACAAAGAGCAAAGTTTGGTGGTAAACCAGAGCAATCAAGATTAGCAAAAGCAGCTAAGAAACAATTAAAGGAAAAGCATAGAAAATATGGCTAGTTCAGGAACTTATAATTTTAATCTAGATATAGATGAAGTAATTCAAGAAGCTACAGAAATGATAGGTGGTGAGCAAACTCTTGGTCATACACCACAATCAGCTAGAAGGTCTATAAATTTATTATTAAATGATTGGCAAAATAGAGGTGTTCTATTATGGACAACATTTACTACAGCAGTAACAGTAGCAACAAGTGTTACATCTTATGATTTAGAAAACTCAGTAAATGATGCATTAGTTATTACAGTTAAAGCAAGTGTATCAGCTACAGAAACACAATTAACAAGAATATCNTTTGAAGANTATAANGTNNTACCTAATAAATCACAAACAGGTAGACCAACACAATATGCTATAAAAAGAAATGTAGATAAACCTACAATATTTTTATATCCTATACCTGATAATAGTTCAGAGATATTAACAATAGAAGCAATACGACAAGTAGAAGATGTAAATAAATCTGCAGAACAAAATGCAGATATACCAAAAAGATTTTTACCTTGTTTAACATATGGTTTAGCTTACTATCTTTCACAAAAAAGAGCAGGTATACCTATGGATAGAATAGCCATGTTAAAAACAAGTTATGAAGAAACATTAAAAAGAGCTATGGAAGAAGATAAAGAAAGAGCAAGCATTTATTTTAAACCTAAATTAGGATATATTTAATGTCTAGAAGAAGTACAAAAGCAAGAGCTATGTGTGACTCATGTTCATTTGTTTATGACATGAGAGTTATGAAACTAAACAGTTATGATATGTTAATATGTCCTGAATGTTTTGAAGGTAATTATGATTTAAAAAATCATCCACAAAATAAATCTGCTGATGTAAGAGATGATACGATAGTTCCAAATGCAAGACCAGATATTTTTGGTAGAAATNTTANATGGGAAGNNGCNAATNTTACATGGAATGATGTTCCAACACCNNATACNAGAAAGTGGGNTACAGTATGAGTGATTTANCNAATAATTTAATTAATGCNACATATAAAAAATTATTACAAGTTAGTACCTCTGGTAANACAGGTATATCAGGAACACTAACAAATGTNCAAACAGGAGATGGAACTAATACAGCAGTTAAAATAGCTACAAGTGCTGTTCAAGTAGATGGTACATTATTTGTAGGACAAACCTTTGGAGTATCAGGTGATGCTTCTGTAGCAGGTAATTTAGCTATATCTAATAAAGTTTGTGCTAGTGCTTTTCATGGTGATGGTTCTAATTTAACAGGTTTAGTATTTACAGGTGATGTATCTGTATCTAGTTTAATAGTTACTAATAATGTAACTGTAGGTGGTAATGTTACTATTGGTGGTAATGTTATGGTATCTGGTGGTGAGATACAAGTTAAAAATACAGGGTCACAATCTAATATAAAACTATATTGTGAATCCTCTAATGCACACTATGCAGCTTTACAAGCTCCACCACATAGTTCTTTTAGTGGTAATATAACAATAACACTTCCAACAAGTGCAGCAACATTAGTTGGTACATCTACAACAGATACATTAACAAATAAAACATTTGGTGATGCAGTAACTTTTGATGATGATATATCAGTTAGTGGTAATTCAAACTTTGGTGGTACTGTAACAGTTGCAGGAGCAACATCATTAGCATCTACACTAGCTGTAGGTGGTGCTGCTACTTTTGAAAGTACAGCAACTGTATCAGGAACTGCAGGTTTCTTAGGAGCTGTTAGAGT
>FUFK010040584.1_pt1 | contig 9997 bp, 16 predicted proteins | sample 1021851 | NCBI WGS metagenome assembly FUFK01 (sample SAMEA51879418, study PRJEB19060) | metagenome | reverse complement strand
TGAGGCTGAGTTAGCAAATATTCTATCAACTGAGATTCTTGCTGAAATTAACAGAGAAGTTATCAGAACAATCTACAACGTAGCGAAGCCTGGTGCTCAAGCAAACGTTGCTTCTGCAGGAACATTCGACTTAGACACAGACTCCAACGGAAGATGGTCAGTTGAGAAGTTTAAGGGTCTTATCTTCCAGATGGAAAGAGACGCTAACGCAATCGCACAAGAAACCAGACGTGGGAAGGGTAACATGATCCTTTGCTCTGCTGACGTTGCTTCTGCATTGACAATGGCTGGTGTACTTGACTACACTCCTGCTCTTAACGCTAACCTTAATGTAGATGACACAGGCAATACATTTGCTGGTGTATTACAAGGTAAGTACAGAGTGTACATTGACCCATTTGCTGCTAACGTTGCTGCTACTCAGTACTATGTTATCGGTTACAAAGGTTCATCTCCTTATGACGCTGGATTATTCTACTGCCCATACGTTCCTCTACAGATGGTTCGTGCGGTTGGTCAGGATACATTCCAACCAAAAATTGGATTCAAGACCAGATATGGTATGGTTGAGAACCCATTCTCACAAGGAACTACTCAAGGACTTGGAACACTTACTCGTAACACAAACCGTTACTACAGAAGAGTTAAGGTTTCTAACCTTATGTAATCTAGAGATTACAATATCTTTCAAGGGGATGTCATTGACATCCTCTTTTTTTTATGCTAATTTATAAATAATGAAGAAAATATTAAATTTTACAAATGACATTAGCATATTATAGAGAAATACTGAAAGAAAATGCAAAAAAATTAGCGAGTAAAGGAAAAGGAATACTTGCTGTTGATGAATCTACAGGCACAGTTGGTAAGAGATTAGCAGGTATCAATGTTGAAAATACTGAAGAGAATAGACAAGCATATCGTGGTATGTTATTCACCACACCAGAATTAGGAAAGTATATTAGTGGAGCAATATTGTTTGAGGAAACATTATATCAAGACCACAAAGATGGTGAATCAATGATTGATAAACTTGAGAAGCAAGGAATTATACCAGGCATTAAAGTTGATAAAGGTTTAAAACCATTACCTGGTGGATTACCACACGAGACATATTGCTCTGGTTTAGATGGATTAGTTGAAAGAGCATCTGACTATTACGAAAGAGGAGCGAGATTTGCTAAGTGGAGAGCAGTTTTACAAATTACAGAGGACGGACCTTCTGATTTAGCAATACAGGAAAATGCTTGGGGACTCGCTCGATACGCTCGCTCGGTTCAAGAGTCTGGATTAGTTCCCATCGTTGAACCAGAAATACTAATGGATGGGGATCATCATATTGATAAAACACAAAGAATTCAAAGAAAGGTAATACAAGAAGTTTATAAAGCTTGTGAGCAAAATGGTGTATTATTAGAGGGAACACTATTGAAACCATCTATGACTGTATGTGGTGCTGACTGCCCAGACCAAGTAGATTACAAAGTAGTTGCACAAAAAACAATTCAAACATTACTTAGTTGCGTACCACCTCAAGTACCAGGCATAAACTTCTTATCTGGTGGTCTAAGTGAAGAGGCAGCATCAGTTTATTTAAATGAAATGAATTTAATTAGTAATACACCTTGGAATGTTTCATTCTCATATGGAAGAGCATTACAACACTCTTGCTTAAAAGGTTGGTTAGGTTCAAATGAAGAAGCGGGACAATCAGCATTGATTGCAAGAGCAAAGGCAAATTCAGAAGCAGCGATGGGATTGTACGTACCAGGCTCCCAACCATCATCAGATGAGCAACTATTTGTAGCTGGGTATACCTATTAGTTTGTCAGCATCCTCTAACATCTAAATAATGTTACAGGAGGTAAAGACAAATGTTACACTTATTAGGTAGAGGAATACAACCAGAATGGAACGAAGACAAGCATGATATAGATGAGGTCTTTGCTTTTCTGTGTTATCGTGGAATTCACTATGCAAAAACAGTTTATATTGATTTCACAATGGAAGGTCCTTCTTGGTTTCTAAATAATCCAAGGAAAGATGATACTACAACTAACACCTAACACACATCCAATACTACATGAAAGAGTAAAATCTTGTAGTGAGGATTTAGATCGTCGTGAAATGTCTCGTATTCTGAAAGAGAATATGTTTCATTACGAAGGAATTGGACTGTCTGCAAATCAAATTGGTATTAGTGAAAGAGTTTTTATAATGATGTTGAATATCGAAACAGAAGAAACAATAACTTGCTTCAATCCTCGTATTGTCAAAAGATATGAGGATGATGTTTGGTTTGAAGAGGGGTGTTTATCATTTCCTGATAAGATTATAAACATCCAAAGACCAAATCGAATTGTTGTAAAATATGAAGATGAAGATGGAAAAGACCATAAAATAAAATTAGATGGTCTTGCTGCAAGAGTATTTCTACACGAGTATGATCATCTAGAGGGAATTGACTTTACCCAAAGATAGTGCTATAATATTTTTATTATGGCGAATACTGCATGTTGGTATCAAACTCAGTTACCAGATAATGTTATACAATCAATTCTTGAAGAAGCTAAAACAGTTGATGATTCTACATTTACTGATTCTAGAGTAAATATAAAAGGTGAAGGTACTTTAGACTCTGATATTAGAAAAGGTAAAAATTGTTGGATTGATACTACACACTGGATTGGTGGATTTATATGGCATTATGTGATGAGAACAAATAGGGAAAATTTTTTATATGATATTTCACATATTCAATATAATAATATCCAATTTTCTAGATACGAAGAAGGAGATTTTTATACTTGGCATTTAGATCAAGATGTAAAAAGTATGATTTCTTCTGATCAGGAAGTTAGAAAATTAAGTTTTTCGTTGCAATTATCAAAAGATGAAGATTATGTGGGTGGTAATTTAGAATTTACTGATGTTGATAATGAAACTTTTATTGCTCCAAGAGATCGTGGATGTTTAATTATATTTGATTCAAGAACAATTCATAGGGTTTCACCAGTTGAGTCTGGAGTTAGAGAAAGTTTAGTTGGATGGGTAGTAGGACCAAGGTGGAAATGAACAAGGATATAAAGATATACGATAATTTTTTATCAAAAGAAGATTTTGAACCTTTACAAAATTTTATGCTAGGTGAAGATTGCCCTTGGTATTTTAATAGATTTACCACATATAGACCAGAAAGAGGTATAGAAGCTGCTGAAGCAGCTTTTATGGAAGGGTGTAAGTTTACTCACACATTTTGGAGAGACATGGAAGGACCTACATCTCCTCATTACAATAAATTATTACCACTACTTGATAAATGTGGTGCTAAACATGTAGTCAAAATCAAAGCAAATTTACTGTTAAGAACACCTCAAGTAATTCCTCATATATTTCATGTAGATACAGGTGTAAATTGTACAACAGTAGTTTATTATTTAAATACTTGTGATGGATTCACTCATTTTGAAAACGGTAATAAAATTGAAACAGTAGAAAATCGTGCTGTTATATTCAATAGTCAAATTCCTCACGGAGGTTCTACTACATCTAATGTAGATAACAGAGTAGTATTAAACATCAATATTCATACCAAGTCTTAATAAATAATCAAAAAGATAATGACCAGTTCGCCATTCGCAAAACAAGTAGCAAATAGAAATTTTCTCTCTGGAGTAGGATTCAAATTTAGTTTGACAAAGTTTCCAAAGGTTGACTTTTTCTCAAATTCTGCTAGAATACCAGAGTTAAGCCTTGAACTTGCACAACAATCATCATATTTAAAAAATATTGCTGTACCTGGTGAAAGATTGACTTTTGGTGATTTTACTCTTCGTTTTCTAGTTGATGAAAATATGGAAAATTATCAATCAATTTATGATTGGTTAAAGGGGTTGGGATTTCCAGAGTCTGGAAAACAATTTACAGAAATAATTACTGACTCTGATGGACAAAGAGATCCAAAAGAAGCATTTTGTGATGGAACTTTGAGTATCTTAAACAGTAATTATAGAGAAGTTGCAAAAGTCAAATTTAATGATTTATTTCCAACATCATTAACTTCACTCGACTTTGATGCAACAAATACTGATGTTCAGTTTTTTACAGCAGAAGCAACTTTCAAGTATACAATATATGATTTAACCAGTAGTTTATGAATCTTGAACAAATACAGGAGATGTGGGAAAAAGATTCTCATATTGACCCTGATAATTTACATGATGAATCATTAAAAATACCTCAACTTCACTCAAAGTATTACACACTTTATAATACGATTACTTTACTTCGTGAAAGAGCAAGAGAGCAATATTCAAAAGTTAGATTAGAAAGATATAATTATTACACAGGAAAGGCACCAGCGGAAGCATATATTGAAGAACCGTTTCCATATAAAGTTAGAGAAAAGGATGCGATTCAAAGACATTTAGATGCTGATGATAAAATGAATAAGGTTGATATGAAAATTAAATACTATGATATTATGCTTAAATTTTTAGAAGAAGTTATACGAGCAGTGTCTAATCGAACATATCAAATTAAAAATGCAATTGAATGGAATAAGTTCCAAGCAGGTTATAATTAATAAATAACTTAGTAGAATTATTAATACAATGAAGCCAACTCCAAAAGAAACAAAAAAGATTCATGAAAACTATGAGAAAGTAAAAAATCATCTCATTGAAGAAAAGTATGCAGTAGATAGTGATTCAGCAGATAAAATTATCTCTGGTATGAGTCAGGATTGGTTTGATACAATCGTAGGATGAAAACTTATAAACAATTTAATGAAGGATTAAAAGATTATTCTAATCAGGGAAAAAACGTAAGAGTACCTGGTGAGGATACAGCATCCTTTGGCAAATTGTTTAAAGATGATTTGAAGCAAATGGGTAAATTTAAGAACCCAAAGACAGGAAAACTTGAAGGTAGTATTTTTCCAAATCCAAGAAAAGGTTATCAACTCAAACAATTTGCTACAGGTCAAGGTGGTTTAACTCGCACACTTAATCCATTTTTAGGTAAAGGTCAGGGATTGAGAAGTGGTCCGACACCATTAAGTAGACAATCAGGTCGTTTACTTAAGTCAGGAATAAAAAGTGTAGGTAAAGCAGTTATGAAAAATCCAAAACTAGCACTTGCAGGGCTAGCAATTGGAGCTGCAGCAAAAGGAATACAGGCATTGAGAAATCGAAAATGAAAACCTTTAAACAATTTCAAGAAGACATCGATAAAAATATGTTGGGTGTTTATGGTGCATTAGGTGGTGCTACTGCTCTTGGAATTAAAGCATTACAAGGACTTGGTAAAAAAGCAACATCGATGAATACTGCCAATAAAAAATTAAATAAGAGAGTTAGCGATACAAGAAGGGGTTCATAAAACACGACTAAATAATTGATATTGATCGATATTATGTCGCATTTGATAATATCAAAAAAGAATGAAGTGCATCTTCAGATAGAGTCTGATATGCATGTTTATTATGAGTTAGCAGACTATTTCACCTTTGAAGTACCAGGTGCAAAGTTTATGCCAACTTATAAAAATAAGTATTGGGATGGAAAGATAAGGTTATTTAATATTCAAAACAATCAAATATATGTTGGACTGTTAGATAAGATTGTACAATTTTGTAAAGATCACGAATACACATATGATTTTCAACCTAGTAAGTTCTATGGTTTACCATTTGAAGTGAATGACGGTATCTGTGAAGAAGGTGTTAAAGATTATTTAAATGCTGTAAGTAAATATAAACCTAGAGATTATCAGATTCAGGGAGTACACGACGCTTTAAAATACAATCGTAGGTTATTGATATCTCCAACTGCTTCAGGAAAGTCGTTGATGATATACGGGATTGTGAGATATTACGTTGAAAAAAAATTAAGTATTCTGATAGTAGTCCCGACGACATCNTTAGTAGAACAGATGTATAAAGATTTTGAGGATTATGGTTGGGACGTTGGTTCATTCTGTCACAAGATATATGCTGGTAAAGAAAGAGAAACAAATTCTCAGGTAATTATTACAACTTGGCAATCGATTTATAAACTTCCCCGTAAATACTTTAATCGTTTTGGATGTGTAATTGGAGATGAAGCACATCAATTTAAATCAAAGTCATTAATATCTATAATGTCGAAACTTGATAATGCCAAATATCGTTTTGGTTTTACAGGAACTCTTGATGGNACACANACNCATAAGTGGGTATTAGAAGGNNTATTNGGNCCNTCATATAANATTATNAANACTGATGAANTAATGAAGAANGGTCATGTTGCTACNTTAGATATCAATGTGCTNCTATTGAAACACTCACCAAATAAATTTGAGACATTTGANGATGAAATNCANTATATTATTNNNCATCAAAANNGAAATAATTTTATNAAAAATCTTGCNNTNGATCTNAAAGGNAANACATTAATTTTATTTGCAAGGGTNGAAGGACACGGAGAACCCCTATATAATTTGATACAGGAGANNAATGNNCTTGAACAACGACAAGTCTTCTTCGTACACGGAGGAGTTGCAACAGAAGATCGAGAAGAGGTTCGCTCAATTACAGAAATGGAGAGTAACGCAATCATTATTGCCTCTTACGGAACCTTCTCAACAGGAATCAACATTAAGAATCTTCATAATGTCATCTTTGCTTCCCCTTCTAAATCTCGAATACGAAACCTTCAATCAATCGGAAGAGTCTTAAGAAAGGGAAACAATAAAACAAAGGCAACTCTATATGATATTGCCGATGATATTAGTTACAAATCAAGAAGAAATTATACACTGAATCACCTCATTGAAAGAATAAAGGTGTATAATGAAGAGAACTTCAACTATGATATAGTTAAAATACCATTGAAAAATTAATGATTCAAGATAATGAAGTATTTGTGATTGATGATTTTATTGAAAAAGAATATCAAGAGCAAATTAAAAATGTATTACTAGGTAGTCAACCTTTTGATGACCAAGAGTTTCCTTGGTATTTTATTGAGGATGTTACAGCAACAGGTGATCCAGATAGTCAACATAGACCTGCGATGAGTCACCAGTATGTTGAATATGTTGATGATGGAGATCCCACAGGAACTATAGCAAGTGACTTTCATGATATGTTTATACCTATGTTACAAAGAGCTGCATTTAAATTTCGTATGAGATATGTAAATGCACTTCAAGGTCGTTCTTTTCTACAGTTTCCAACAAACAAAAAAATGACTGTTGATCTTCCACATATTGACATCTACAGTCGAAAGCATTTAGTTTGTTTATATTATGTTTGTGATAGTGATGGAGATACTGTCATTTACAATGAAAGAGAAGAAAACAAAGAACAAAAATATACTATTAAACAAACAGTTACACCAAAACAAGGTCGTGTTGTATTATTTGATGGTTGGTTAATGCACACAGCAGAACAACCCATAAATAGTGTTAGATGCATTGTAAATTACAATTTGGACTAATGGGAGACGAATTTCACGCTGTTCTAAAATTAATTACAGGAGAAGAAATCTTCTCACTTGTCTCTGTCGATGAAAATGACGGAGATTCAATCATAATGCTTTCAAACCCTGTTATTATGAAAATGATGCAAAGTCCAGTTGGACATTATGTAAAAGTTAAACCTTGGTTAGAATTACCAGATCAAGATTTATTTTTAATTAAGTATGATAAAATTGTTACCATGTCAGAAGTAACAGATGAGCAAATGATTAAATTTTATACAAGATATCTAAATGAAGATGACATAGATATTGAAGTTGATGGTAAAGTTTCTTTAAATAATAAGATGGGATTCTTGACAACAGTTGAAGATGCTCGCAAGAGCCTTGAGAATATATTTAAGAATAATATAGATAAGCCTAACAACCCTTGAACCCTTACAGAGTTATTGTACATAAAATCCAGTGACTTGTCAAGTCCGATAAATTATGTTATACTATCAATATATTCAGTCAGGTATATGGCAAAGAAAAAATCAGAACATTATGTAAATAATCGTGAACTCTTAGAGGCATTAATCGTATATCGTGCACAGGTAAAAGAAGCAAAGGAAAATGATTTACCAAAACCACGTATCACAAATTACTTAGGTTCTTGTTTTTTAAAAATAGCAACACACTTGTCATATAAACCAAACTTTGTTAACTATATGTTCCGTGATGATATGATATCGGATGGGATTGAGAATTGTGTTCAGTATATTCATAACTTTGACCCAGAGAAATCAAGAAACCCTTTTGCCTACTTTACTCAAATCATACATTATGCATTTTTAAGAAGAATACAAAAAGAAAAGAAACAGTTAGAAATAAAGACAAAGATAATTGAAAAGACAGGATTTGAAGAAGTGATGACAGTTGATGATAGTGCAATGGCAGGTAGTAGTTCTGATTATAATACAATTAAAGATAATATTCAATATAAGTCAAGTAACAGATGATTTTACCAGGTTCTACAGTTAAGGTGATAGATGAAAATTCAATCTATCGAGGATATGTTGGGTGTGTTCAAAGAATACAGGGTAAAAAGGCTGCTGTATTGATGGATCAAGATGGCACACCTTGGGATAAAATGATAACATTTAGAATATCTGATTTGCGTGAGCAAACCGAAGGTTTCCAATATTACCCACAAAAACCACAAAAGAAGAAAAAATGAAGTTAGCAATTATAACAGATCAGCACTTCGGTGCAAGAAAAGGTGCTGATTACATACACAAATATTTTAAAAAGTTTTACGATAATATCTTTTTTCCATACTTGGAGAAAAATAAGATTGATACTATCGTGGATATGGGTGATACTTTTGATAATCGACGTAATATTGACTTAGCAACGCTTGAGTGGTCGAAGAAAAACTACTACGATAGATTACAAGCAATGGGCATTACTGTTCATACAATCGTTGGTAATCACACAGCATATTATAAAGATACGAATGAAATTAATACAGTTGAACTTTTATTAAAAGAGTATGATAATGTTGTTGTTTATTCAGAACCAACCACTGTAAATCTTGGTGGATTAGATATTTTAATGCTTCCTTGGATAAATGAGGAGAATAAATTACAAACACTTGAAATGATGGATACTACATCTGCTGATGTAATTATGGGTCATCTTGAGTTAAATGGATTTACTGCCACTCGTGGTCATACAATGGAACACGGAATGGACACAAAAGTATTTGATAAATTCTATCGTGTTTACTCAGGTCATTATCATACTCGTTCTGATAATGGAAAGATATATTATCTTGGAAACCCTTATGAAATGTTTTGGAACGATGTTTTAGATACCAGAGGGTTTCATATCTTTGACACTAAAACAATCGAACACAAACCCGTAAACAACCCTTACAGGTTATTTTACAATATTTACTATGAAGATACCAATTATAAGTTATTTGATACTAGAGAATTTAAAGATAAGATTATTAAAGTCGTTGTAAAGAAGAAAACCGACCAAAAGCAATTTGAAAAATTTATAGATAAATTATACAACTCTGGTATTCAAGACTTAAAAATAATTGAAAATTTTGTATTAACCGAAAGTGCGGACTTTGAAGTTGAGGAAACTGAGAATACGATAGGTATATTGAATCGCTATATTGATGAATCTGAGTTTGAAGGAGATAAAACTCTTATTAAAGGAATTCTACAACAAATATACACCGAAGCTTGCGAGGTAGACTAATGTATCTTCTTACACTTAAAGACAAACGGGACGATGGAGCCTATGCAGTTTTGAATCGATATGGTGAAAAAGTTCTTTTTATGTTTGAGGAAGAGGACGATGCTGAAAGATACGCTATGATGTTGAATAATGATGAGGATGCGATATTAAATGTTATAGAAATTGAAGATGCACTTGCCATTCGTACGTGTAAGATGTATAATTATAAGTACGCAGTGATCACACCGAACGATATAGTCGTTCCACCACCTAAGAATGATAACGTTTCAAAAGATTAGATG
>FUFK010078881.1_pt1 | contig 9998 bp, 10 predicted proteins | sample 1021851 | NCBI WGS metagenome assembly FUFK01 (sample SAMEA51879418, study PRJEB19060) | metagenome | reverse complement strand
AACAAGTATTAATCTTAATGCTATTTCTTTTGATTTAGGTAGAATTTTTTCAGATGAGTCATTATTTGAAATNTTAAAAAGTTGCATACCACCAACATTCATAATNGGCATCAATGTGATTGCCATNACAATGATACCAATNCCACCCAACCACTGAAGTAACGCTCTCCATAATAAAATACTTCTTGGCATATCCTCAAGGTTAGAAATAATAGTAGAGCCTGTAGTAGTAATACCAGACATGCTCTCAAAAAATGCATTCGTAAATGAAAAATTAATACTTGAGAATAAAAATGGAAGTGAACCAAATATAGCAATACTTAACCAAGATAAAGCAGTCAATAAAAAGGCCTGTTGAAGATTTAATTTTTTATTGTGATCTAGGTTTGATAGAAAAAATAAAGTTCCAAAAATGATAGTTATTATAGAAGATCCAAAAAAGGAGGAATCAATTTCATCATATAAAAATTGTACACCAACTGGAATGAACATAAAAATTCCGAGTATTATTTGCAGAATTCCAAGTGTGAAAAAAACAGTTTTATAATTAGACATTTTGAAAGAACATTATTTTATGGTAAATAAATTTCAACTCTATAAGAATTAAGTTGTTCGTAATTTAGAGAATTTATTAAGTTTATTAATGATAAAAAAAGAAAATTTAGACAAAACAAGTGCATGGCCTTTTGTTGAGGCAAAAAAAATGCTTCGAGAAAGAAAGTCCATAATAGAAAAAAAAGGTAAAATTACTCTACAAACAGGTTATGGCCCTAGTGGACTTCCTCACATAGGAACTTTTGGTGAAGTTGCTAGGACCTCAATGGTTGTTAATGCCTTGAAACATCTTACCGATCTTCCTACTGAAATTATTACTTTTTCTGATGATATGGATGGACTTAGAAAAGTTCCAGATAATGTACCGAATAAAGATTTGCTTGAAGAAAACTTACATAAACCGCTAACTAAAGTTCCAGACCCTTTTAAAAAATTTGATAGTTTTGGAGAGCATAATAATCAAATGCTTAAAAATTTTTTAGATAATTTTAACTTTAAATATAGTTTTAAAAGTTCAACAAAACTCTACAAGTCAGGTTTTTTTAATTCATCACTTCAAGAAATTTTAAAAAATTATGATGGAATTATGAATATCATATTGCCAACCTTGGGAAAGGAGCGTCAGAAAACATATTGTCCTTTTTTACCTATTTGTCCCGATACAGGTCATGTTTTAGAAATTCCGATGAAAGAAATGAATAAAGAAAAATCGACAATAATTTTTGATAATAATGGGAAAGATTTAGAGATGAGTATTCTAGATGGCAATTGCAAGCTTCAATGGAAAGTAGATTGGGCGATGAGATGGTATGCTTTAGATGTAGATTTTGAGATGTATGGAAAAGATCTTATTGAGAGCGCAATTTTATCCTCAAAAATAATAAAACTAATAGGAAAAACAAACCCATCTGGATTCGCTTATGAATTATTTTTGGATGAAAAAGGNGAGAAAATTTCTAAATCAAAGGGAAATGGAATTACGATTGATCAATGGCTAAAATATGCTTCACCAGAAAGTCTTTCTTTATATATGTATCAAAATCCTAAAAGAGCTAAAAAACTTTATAAAGAAATTGTTTCAAAAACTGTTGATGAATATCTAGAATTATTGGATAAGGCGAAAAATCAAGATGATTTCAAGTTGTTAATGAATCCTNTATGGCATGTACATGATAGTAAAGTTCCNGAAGAAAAAATGATAATGTCCTTTTCAATGCTTTTNAATCTTGTTGAAACAAGTAATGCTGATANTAAAGANCTTNTNTGGAAATTTGTAAAGAAATATAAAAAAGATATTGANGAAAAAGATTATCCAATTTTTAATGATTTAGTAGGATATGCAATTAAATATTTTAATGATGTCATAAAAAAACAAAAAAAATATAAAATACCCAATAATGACGAAAAAATTGCACTTAAGGCTTTAGTTAGTACATTAGATAATTGTAATGATGAAATGTCACCAGAAGATATCCAAACATTGATTTATTCAACTGGTAAAGAAAATGGATACTCAAAAAATTTAAGAGACTGGTTTAAATTAATTTATGAAGTNGTTTTCGGTGACCAAAATGGACCACGAATGGGATTTTTTATAAGTTTTTTTGGTGTCCAAGAAACAAAAGATCTTATACAAAAAAGAGTAAAATGATGTTTTCAAATTTAAGATCTTTGATTTTTAAATTAGATCCTGAGACAGCTCATAATTTGGCTATAAAATCACTTAAATTTAATTTTATTCCAAATATTTTAGATCGTGAAAAAAATAATCCCTTGTTTGAAACAAAATTATTTAATAAAAAATTAGAAAATCCTATTGGTATGGCAGCAGGTTTTGATAAAAATGCTGAAGTATATAATTCATTATTTAAATTGGGGTTCGGATTTGTAGAGGTNGGNACTATAACTCCTTTAAAGCAATACGGAAATCCTAAACCAAGAGTATTTAGATTAGAAGAGGATGAGGCATTAATAAATAGACTTGGCTTTAATAACTCTGGTGCAGAAAATATAGTCCATAGAATTAAATCTAATAAACAAATTGGTTTACTAGGTATAAATATTGGACCAAATAAAGATTCTGAAAATAGACTTGAGGACTANTTAAAGTGTNTTAAAACCTTCCATNATGTTGCTGATTATATTACNNTAAATATTTCTTCACCAAATACTGAAGATCTNCGAAATTTTCACGATCAATCAAAATTAAATGAATTGTTAAAAGAAATAGAGAATGAAAAAAAAGNATTAAATTCAACAGTTCCATTAGCAGTAAAAGTTTCTCCTGATATAAAAGATAAAGATATTAATAACATTTCAGATGTATTATTGAATAATAATATTGAGGTTGTTATTATTTCAAATACTTCAGACTCAACTAGAGATAGTTTAAATAATATACAAAAGCATCAAAAAGGGGGACTATCTGGAAAACCAATTGAAGAAAAATCTACTAATTTAATTAATAAATTTTACAAAATTCTCAATGGAAGAATTAAAATTATAGGTGTTGGTGGAGTTGATTCAGGAAAAAGCGCTTATGAAAAATTTTTAGCGGGTGCTAATTATGTTCAACTTTACACAGGAATGGTTTATAGAGGGCCTAATATTGTAAATTTAATTAAAAAAGAGCTTAAAGAATTACTGATAAAAGACGGTGTTAAGAATTTCTCAGAAATTATAGGAAAAAAATAAAATTCAAATTTTATAAACTTGACGCAAGCATTTTCTAATCTTATATAGTCGGTCTATTATGTCAAAAAAATGTGAACTTACTGGGAAAATTCCAATGAAAGGTCATAATGTTAGTCACGCTAACAATAAGACAAAAAGAAGATTTTTACCAAATTTAAAAAAAGTTAAGTTCACCAGTGAACTTTTAAAAAGAAGTTTAAAATTAACAGTCAGTAATGCTGGAGTAAGATCAGTCGACAAGAAAGGAAGCTTTGACGAATTTTTAAAGACTGTAAAAAANAAAAATTTATCACCAAGATTGAAAAAATTAAAAAAAAACCTTTTGATTAAGTCACCATTTCAAAAAAAAATAATCCAATCTAAAAACGCCTAATGAATAAATTATTTTTGTTACTCTCATTNATTATGGGGGTTGTAGTTTTAGCCTCAAACTACTTAGTTCAGTTCCCAATTAACTATTATGGTTTAGAAGAGCTATTAACTTANGGTGCTTTTAGTTATCCNATTGCNTTTTTAATCACAGACTTGGCNAATAGATCTTTTGGAAAAATTGTGGCTAGAAAGATTGTATATATTGGTTTTACTATAGGAATTTTGTTTACATTAATATTCTCGACAAATTTTACTGATCTTATTTCAATTAGAATTGCAATAGGATCAGGGACGGCATTTATAATNGCTCAACTTTTAGANGTTCAAATTTTTGATCAGTTGAGAAAAANAAAATGGTACATAGCTCCTTTAACATCGTCTTTAATTGGCTCAACAGTAGATACTTTTTTATTCTTCTCGATATCATTTTATGGAACAGGAATACCTTGGATCACTCTTTCATTAGGAGATTTAACAGTCAAAATTTTCGTTGCCTTAGTTATGCTTATACCTTTTAGACTATTATTAGGTACATTAAAAGCAGCCTAACTAAATTTTAGGTTCTTGCTGGGTCATGCAGTGAATAGCGCCAAATCCCCATATCAATTTACTGCAATCAATTGTTTGAACTTTCTTTTTTCTAAAAAAGTTTTTAAATATTTTAATGGCCATAATATCTTCTTTAACTTTAAATATTGGAAGTAGTACTTTTTTATTACAAATATAAAAATTCATATAACTTGCAGGAACTCTTATGTTNTTTATATAGATAGGCGATGGCATAGGTACCTTTATGATCTTAAATTTTTTCCCTTTCTCATTTTTACTTTCTTTTAAAATTTTTAAATTTTCACTTAAGTTTTTGTAATTTTTATCTTTCTTGTCAGTCTCAATCGCAGTCATAATTGTATTTCTAGAGACAAATCTTGTTATGTCATCAACATGTCCGTGTGTATCATCACCCGCAATCCCTTTTTTAAGCCATATAAAGTTTTTTATATTCAAATATCTTCTAAATAGTTCCTCGTAATCTTTTTTAATAAAATCTTTATTTCTTTCCTGAGTTTTGCTCAATAAACACTCCTCAGTTAATATAATTGATCCTGAGCCATTTATATCAAATGCACCTCCTTCCATTATTATTTTTTTAGTTTTTCCATTTTTTTTAATTATTGGATCAATCTTTTCCAAATTGAAAATTTTACTGATTTTATCATTGATTTTATTGTCATTTTTGTAATTACTGTATTTTGACCATCCATTAAAACCAAAATTCAAAATCATTTTTTTATTATCTTTTCTATTTGTTATAAATATTGGCCCGGAGTCTCTTAACCATATTCTATCAGTTTTAATATTATGAAATTTNATATTNGTGATTTTATTAGAATTTATTAGCTTTTTAATATTTGTTATTTTTTTGTTAACAATCAAATTAACCTTAAGACTTTTTGAAATAATAAATATGATTTCTAAAATTACTTTAGGAATAAATTTATATAAACCTGGCCAATCACTTTTATTATATGGCCAAGCAATCCAAACTGATTTTTGAGGTTCCCATTCAGCAGGCATTCTGAATTTTTTAAGCTCCTCACTCATCTACAGGATTTTTTAGTATGCCTTTATAAAAGTCGATTCTTCTATCTCTTAAAAAGGGCCAGTGTTCTCTAGTGGTATCAATTTTTTTGTAATCTATTTCACGGATTAATATTTCCTCTTTTTTATTGCCCAGTTNTCCAATTATTTCTCCACTTGGATNAATTATCATTGAGTTTCCCCAAAACTCTATTTTTTTATTTCCTTTTTTTTCAACACCAACTCTATTTACTGCAACCACATAAGTGCCGTTCGCAATTGCGTGAGATTTTTGCATTGTTATCCAAGAGTTTAATTGAGTTTTTCCAAATTCCCTTTTTTCTTTTGGATGCCAACCAATGGCAGTAGGGTAAAAAATTATTTGTGCACCTTTTAGTGCAGTCAACCTTGCAGCTTCAGGAAACCACTGATCCCAACATATCAAAGGTCCGATTTTACCAAACTTAGTTTTTACAGATTTAAAACCCAAATCACCGGGAGTGAAATAAAATTTTTCATAATAACCAGGATCATCCGGTATGTGCATTTTTCTATATTTAGATAAAATTTTACCTTTTTCACTAATAACGATACTAGTATTATGATAGAAGCCGTGCGTTTTTTTCTCAAATAAAGAAATCATTAATACTATTTGTAATTCTTTTGCTAATTCACAAAATATTTTTGTAGTTTTACCTGGTATTTTCTCCGCTAGCTTAAAATTAGAATGACTTTCTGTTTGACAAAAATAACTTGATAAAAACAGTTCTGGCATACAAATTATCTTAGCTTTTTTTGATGCTGCTTTCTTTATACTTTTTATAGCTGAAATTAAATTTTTTTTAAAATTATCTGAAATTTTACTTTGAATAATTCCAATTTTTACTTTTTTGATCATCAATCAAAATATTTTGGAAAAGTTTTTTCTATCTCTATTTTTCCACTCACCTGTGTGATAAGCATCACTTGCAATTAACGGTAAAACAGATGTTGCTTCAGCAAAAACCATTTGTTCTTTAGTTGTATCGACTTTACCCCATGAACTTGCCTCTTTAAGTGTTGAGCTGCTACAAGCACCATCTCTTGAATCTGCAACTGTAATTTGTACNGCATATTTATGCATATCTACATTTTTACCTAAAAGTTCGGCACATATAACAGTATCCTGAATAAAATTTTTTGGAACTCCACCACCAATCATAAATAATCCAGAACCTTTAGATTTAATCTTTATTTCAGTTAATTCTCTAAATTCTTTGATAGAATCTATTGTGATATGATTATTAGGATTTCTTTCTTGATGCATTACTAGGCCAAAACCTGCACTGGAGTCTGTAAATGCTGGACAGAATATTGGAACATTATTATCATATGCTGTTTCTATTAAAGAACCCTTCTTCTTTGCATTTGATTTTAAATATTTTCCAATTTCTTTTATAAACTCTCTTGATGTATAAGCTTTAGGTTCCAACTTGTCAGCTATTTCACCTATTATTTTATCACACATTTGAAGTTCTTCTTCATCAATGTAAGTATCGTAAATCCTATCTATGTAGTTATTTCTTAATTCATTATCATTTTGGTACTGAGAACCCTGATAATGTTTAAATCCAAGCGCCTCAAAAAAATCCATATCAATTATTGATGCACCAGTTGCTACAATTGCATCGACCATATTATACTTCACCATATCTCGGTAAATATGCATACATCCAGCTGCAGAAGTAGATCCAGCTAAGGTTAGAAATATTGTGCAATCCTTATCTTTCAACATCTCATTATATATCTCAGATGCATTTGCTGTTTCTCTTGAAACAAAAGACATTTTTTTCATGGAAGAAATAATTTTTCTAGAGTCAAATGAGGTAATATCTATATGTTCAACTGGGCTTTTAAGAAAATCTTTTTTGCTATTATGGCCGAGATTTTTTTTTTCAGACATTAAGCAACTAATATGGCTTTATTAGCGTCTTTCCCATATAGACTCATTATTGGANTATCTTCAACTTCATAAATTTCATTAGAGAAGAAACCATTAAATTCTGTTCTAAATGTAAGACCATATGCACCAAGCTGACCAAGCTCAATATAATCATTTTCTTTAATATTATTGGGTAAAACAAAAGGACCTTTCATGTAATCCATACTGTCACAAGTTGGACCATAAAAATCAAAGGCTGTTAACTTTTTAGAAATTATTTTATTAGAACTTTCTTTAATTAATTTTGACGGGAAAACTATATTTGGTGTTCCAGCATCAAAAAGAGTGCCATAAGTACCATCATTAATATAAAGCTTTTGTTTTTTTCTTAAGTTTACTCTAACAATTGTTGATCCACTTTCAGCAACTAATGCTCTTCCTGGTTCACATATGATTTCAGGTAAATTATTTAATTTTAAGTTATCTAAACTCATTTTTATTTCTTGAAAATAATTATCTAATGATTGCGGAANTAAATCTGGGTATATAGTTGGAAATCCTCCACCAACATTTATGTATTCTGGTACAATTTTTGTTTTCTTAATTATATTACCTATCTCAGCTATTCCTTTTGTGTAAGAAATTGGATGCATACATTGTGATCCAACATGAAAACTCAAGCCAATTTTTTTTGCATATTGTTTTGCAAGTCTCAATAATCCAGTAGCCTCATTGTTCATGGCTCCAAATTTTTTTGATAAGTCTATTTCTGCGTGTTCATTTGATACTGCAACCCTTACAAAAATTTCAAGATCTTTAGCATTTTTAGTACTCTCAATTATTTTTATTAATTCTTCTTTAGTATCTAGTGCAAACGTTTTTACGCCATACTTAAAATAAGCTTCTTCTACATCCTCACGACTTTTCACCGTGTGCATAAAAGAACATTTTGCACTCTGGCTAAATTTTCTAACAGACTTAATTTCTGATATTGATGCAACATCAAATTCACTGATACCACTTTTTACGAGAGTTTTAATTACTTCTGGATGAGGATTTGTTTTAACGGCATATAAAATTCTACCGGGAAATTTTTTTTGAAAAAACTTTGATGCAGAAAGAATTGATTTCTTTCTTATACAATAGACCGGTTTATCTGGTTTCAGCTGATTTACTAAATTTTCAACTGATGTAAATTTTTGCATTTAAATGCTCCCTCAAAAAAAATTTAACAAAAAAAAAGCTTTTTATTTAAAAAACTTTAATAAATCGAGCAATTAATCCAATAGTAAGGCAATGTAAAGAAAATAATACCCTATTGAATCGTGGAAAAAAAACACCATATACATGGCATGAGATCAGACGCTACATTGCAAAATTTAAGTGATTTTGAGAATAAATCGCTATTAATTGTTGATGACGATAACCCTTTTAGAGAGAGATTGGCTAGGGCAATGGAAAAAAAAGGTTTTGAGGTATTTCAAGCTGAGAGTGTGCAAAAAGGAATAGAATCCGTCAAATCTAAAAAACCTGGTTTCGCTGTAGTTGATCTAAGGTTGAATGATGGTAATGGATTAGAAGTAGTAAAAGAAATACAATCAAATAACTCATCAAGTAGAATAATTATGTTAACTGGCTATGGAAACATCCCTACTGCTGTAGCTGCAATCAAAGAGGGTGCTATAGACTATTTGGCCAAGCCTGCAGATGCCGATGATGTTGAAAAGGCTCTTTTAGCTGATCCAAACAAAAAGGCAGTTCCACCAGAAAATCCGATGTCAGCTGACAGAGTAAAATGGGAACACATACACAGGGTCTTTGAATTATGTAACAGAAATGTCTCTGAAACAGCAAGAAGACTAAAAATGCATAGAAGAACTTTACAACGAATTTTATCTAAAAGATCTCCTAAGTAAATCTCCTAATTTTTAGTANTTGTTTTGATAGCACTGTGAGTATCAAGATTTTATAGATTTCTATTAGTAAAAATGGTTTTGCCCCAACTGAGAAAACATCATTAAAAGTCTTATCGAAACCCATATAATTCCACAGACCTCCTAATCCAAGAATATAAATTAAACTTACCGAAAATAATAAATATAAAAACACAATTATTGGGTCTTTATTTTCATTTACATGACCTGCAAAAAATGCAGTAAAAATAAAACCAACTAAGTAACCTCCGGTTGGACCTAAAAGATATGCAATGCCACCACCTTTAGCAAAAACTGGTAGTCCAAAAGATCCCTCAATCAAATATAAAATAACAGTTAGTGTTGCTAATTTATATCCCAATATAATCCCAAGAAACATAACTACAAAAGTTTGCATAGTTGCGGGCACTAAAGTAAATGGAGTTTGTATCTTAGATGATATAGCTAGTAAAGCCGTCCCAATTATTACCAAAATAGCTGATTTGATTATTTTCGAATTGTTGATAATGTTTTTAGTAAGTTCCATAAAATAATAATACTCTTATTTTTTTAATAATCTATATTAATTTAAAATGGGCAAGATTAAAAAAACAGATCATTTTTATTTAATTGATGGATCAGGTTACATTTTTAGGGCGTATTATGCTTTACCACCATTAACGCGTAAAAGTGATGGATTACCGACGGGTGCGGTGAGTGGTTTTTGCAGTATGCTTTTTAAACTTCTAGAGGACTCAAAGTCAAATCAAAATTTGCAAAAACCAACACATTTTGCAGTTATATTTGACTCTGCTAGAAAAACTTTCAGAAACGAAATTTATAGTGATTACAAAGCTAACAGAGCAGAAGCACCTGATGATTTAGCTCCTCAATTTGATTATATCAGAAAATCAGTATTAGCTTTTAATTTACCTTCATTGGAATTGATAAATTATGAAGCTGAT
>FUFK010067699.1_pt1 | contig 9998 bp, 10 predicted proteins | sample 1021851 | NCBI WGS metagenome assembly FUFK01 (sample SAMEA51879418, study PRJEB19060) | metagenome | reverse complement strand
TAAATGGTTTCAGAGAAGCTTTTTTAGGCTCTGGAATTATTAATTCTATAGCATCGTCTTTTAAAACTTTTTTGGAAGGATCTGAAATAACTTTATTATTAATCTTAAGCTTCTTACTTAAAATTAAGTTTTTTACTCTAGTTCTACTTATCTCATTTTCCTTACTATTAATAAAAACATCTATACGCATATTTTTATTGCTTTCTTTTACAATCAAATTTATTTTTTTTTTCATAAAATGATATATTACTATTATATGCGCTTGTAGCTCAACTGGATAGAGCGCCTGACTTCGGATCAGGAGGTTCTGGGTTCGACTCCTAGCAGGCGCACCAATTATTCACCCATGTTAATTAATGTTCCTTTAATTCGAGCTCTCAAAAAAGATAAATAAAATAGAACTATTCCAATGATTAAATAGATCAGGTTTAATAAATATGCTTGTTTCAAATTTGNATAATCAATCGACCCATTTAAAAGTATGTTTCTAGTCTCATCGAAAATATAAACAAGCGGNAAACCTTTTGCTATGAATTGAAATAATTCTGGTAGAATTTCTATTGGATAATATATNCATCCTAAAGGAGCTAGCAAAAATAGGGANGACCATGCAATATTTTCAAANGATGGACCAAATCTAATTAGNCCTGAACTCACAAACAACCCAAGTGTTATNCCAAAAAGATATAAACTTAGAAATAGGAATAAAAGTGGTAATCCCAATTTTAAAATTGATACACCAAATAGAGGAGAGGTTAGCATTATNGCAGGAACCAATCCTATTAAAGTCCTTATCAAAGCAGTAAAAATTAATGAAACAATAATTTCTTTAAGCTTAAGGGGAGCAATAAACAAATTTGTGAAATTTCTACTCCAGATTTCTTCTAAAAAAAGCATGTTAAAACTAATGCTTGATCTAAAAAGAATATCGTAAAGTATTGCACACGTTAAAATTACTCCCAAAGTATTGCTATAGTAGTCACTATGTATTGAAAAGAACTTTGAGATAAAACCCCACAAAATTATTTGAATTGTTGGCCAATAAATTAAATCCAAAATTCTTGGTAAAGAACTTTTAATTAAATAAAAATGTCTAAGGAAAAGACCATACATTTTATTAAAATTCATACTTTTTCCCTTGTAAGTTTTAAAAAAACTTCTTCCATATTTTTTCTTCCATGTTTTTTAATTAATTCCTCTGGACTTCCCTCATCAATAATCGATCCTTTATTCATCATTAAAACTGAAGAACATAGTCTCTCTACCTCTGCCATATTGTGTGATGCTAATAGAATAGATGTTTTATTTTCCTGTTGATATTCCTCTAAAAAACTTCTAACGAAATCACCCGTTTCAGGATCAAGTGATGCTGTAGGTTCATCAAGAAGTAAAACTTTTGGATTATTAATTATTGATTTTGCAAGACTAACCCTATTTTTTTGACCAGATGACAACTCCCCAGTTAATTTATCTATAAATTCGTAGAGTCTTAATTTTTCACACAGATATTCAATTTTTGCCTTATGTTTGTTCACATCATAAAGCCTCCCATAAACTTCTAAATTTTGTCTAACTGTCAATTTTTTAGGCAACTCTATATAAGGTGATATAAAATTTAATTGATTTAGTAAATCTACACGTTGGTTTTCAATTTCGACACCATTTATTAAAACTTTTCCTTTTGATGGTTTTAATAAACCTAAAATCATTCCGATTGTAGTAGTTTTTCCACAACCATTAGGACCAAGTATACCAATAATTTCATTTTGATTTACTTTAAAAGAAACGTCTTTTACTGCTTCTTTTGTATTATAAGTTTTTGATAATCCTATAACTTCAAGTGGTTTTTTCATTGAATCTTGATGCTCTTAATAACCTATCATTAATTGTTTTACCATATCCTCTATCAGGAATTTTACATACTGCAATCGAGCTGTATTTCTTTTTTTTAATTTTTCTTAAAGTAGAATATAAATTTTTTGCAGCTTCTTTTAGATTTCCTTTTTGTGACAAAAAATAATAATTTGGTTTACTTACTTTTTTCTTTCTAATCAATAAGTATGCTTCATCTTTATGAATATTTTTTGCATTAAGTCTGATGGGCAAACCTGGTGAATAATGAACCTTTAGTTGACCTGGTGAAACGATTTTTGAAGGTTTGTTATTTATTGTTATTTTTTTCCCTAGTATTTTTTGAATAGTTGAAACATCTAAGCCCCCCAATCTTAAGATTTTAGGTTTCTCTCTAAGGTCAATAATTGTTGATTCTACTCCAATAGATGATTTTCCACCCTCAAGTATGTATTTAATTTTTTTTCCAAAATCTTCTTTTACATGATTAGATGTAACAGCACTAACCCTAGATGAGGGATTAGCACTTGGAGCTGCTAAAGGAAATTCTAAAATTTTTAGTAATCTTCTCGTGACTGAGTGCCGCGGAAATCTTACTGCCAATGTATTTTTTTTGTTAGTAATTATTTTTGAAATTTTTGATGATTTTTTAAGATTTAGTATAAAAGTTAAAGGACCAGGACAAAATTTTTTATATAGTTTAATAAAGTCATTGTTTAAATGACAATCTTTTTTCAACCTTTGAATATTCAGATAATGAACTATTAGAGGGTTATTTTTTGGTCTTTTTTTAAGTTTATATATTTTTTGACAGGCTTGGTCTGAGTAGGCATTACCCGCCAAACCATAAACTGTTTCTGTAGGTATAGCAATACACTCCCTTTTATATAGAAGTTTTTTTGCTTTTTTAATATTTGCAAGATTAATTTTCATGTATTATCTGAGAGTATTATATGAAAGATAAAGATTTACCAAATGATTATGAATCTTCGTCTCTGGAGGAATTAACTCTCGAAGCTAATAAGATAATTGAGGATTTAGAAAGTCAAAAAGATTTACAAAATTCAATTGAAAAATATCAAAATTTGATAAAACTTAACAATATCATCGAGAAAAAATTTAAAAAAAAAGTTACTGATATTAATACAACAACTAAAGATAATATATCTAAGATAACCTCAAAAAATAATGCAAAAAAAACTAAATAAAATTGCTAAAGACACAAATATTTTTTTAAAAAGATTTATTAAAAAGCAAAAAAAATCAGAACTGATTGTCCCAATGCAATATGGATTATTTTCGGGTGGNAAAAAAATAAGATCAAAAATACTAGTTGATGTTGGTTCAATATTTAATTTAAATTATAAAACNTTACTAATTATTGGTGCTGCTGTTGAATGTATTCATGCTTATTCACTTATTCATGANGATTTACCATGTATGGATAATGATTTAATAAGACGAGGTAAGCCTTCTACTCATATCAAATTTGGAGAGTCTACAGCTGTTCTTGCTGGAAACTCACTCTTAACTATGGCATTCGAAATTTTGAGTCACAAAGATTTGAATNTCAATGAAAAAACAAAAATTAGATTAATTAATAAAATTTCTGAGAGTTCTGGACATCTCGGGATTGCTGGTGGTCAATATTTAGATCTTAGCTATGAACATAAGAAAATTTCAGAAAAAAAAATAATTGAAATGGAAATAAAAAAAACTGGAAAACTGTTTAGTTTTTGTTGTGTAGCTCCATTAATTTTAAAGAACAAAAGTAAAAAAGATATCCAAAAATTTGAAAATATTGGAGCTGATATAGGATTACTATTTCAAGTTGCTGACGATTTAATTGATTATAATGGAAGTCTTTCTGCTGCAGGAAAAAAAACTGGAAAAGATAAGAAAAAAGGTAAAGCAACTCTTATTAGTTTACTGGGAGATAAAAATACTATTAAATATGCGAATAAACTAATTTTAAAAATAAATACTAAGTTAAAAAAGTATGGACCAAAATCTAAGAATTTAACCGAAACTCTAAATTATATTTTAAATAGAAATAAATGAAAAAAAATTACGAATTTTTAGATCAGATTAATTTTCCATCAGACTTAAAAAAAGTTCCTGAAACAAAACTGCAAAAGGTTGCTGATGAATTAAGAGAGGAAATGATCGATGCAGTATCAGTTACTGGAGGACATTTGGGTGCTAGTTTAGGTGTAGTAGAATTAAGCGTAGCATTACATTATATTTTTAACACACCAAGTGATAAATTAATTTGGGATGTAGGACACCAATGTTATCCACATAAAATTTTAACAGGAAGAAAAGATAAAATAAGAACACTTCGGCAAGGAGGGGGTCTCTCAGGATTTACTAAGCGTTTAGAAAGTGAATATGATCCTTTCGGAGCTGCGCATAGTTCTACCTCAATTTCATCAGCTTTGGGAATTGCAGAAGCAAATAAATTATCAAAAAAATCAGAGAATGTTATAGCAGTGATTGGTGATGGTGCAATAAGTGCAGGTATGGCTTATGAGGCCATGAATAATGCAGGTGCCTCTAAGACTAAAATGATTGTGATATTGAATGATAACGACATGTCAATTGCAAGGCCTGTTGGAGCAATGGGAACATATTTAGCTAAAATTTTTTCTGGTAAAATTTATTTTAGTTTAAGAGAAACTATAAAATTGATTACATCAGCATTTTCAAAAAGATTTAGTGCAAAAGCGGGTAAAGCTGAAGATTTATTAAGATCAGCTGTAACTGGTGGAACTTTATTTAGTTCATTAGGTTTCTATTATATTGGTCCTATAGATGGCCATGACCTTTCTTCATTGATTCCAATTTTAAGAAATGCAAGNGANTCAAAACACCAAGGTCCNATATTAATTCATATAAAAACAAAAAAAGGAAAAGGCTATTCTTTTGCTGAAGAAGCAAAAGATCATTATCATGGNGTATCCAAATTTAATGTAAAGACTGGNGAACAGGAAAAAAGTTCNAGTAAANTACCGTCATACACNAAAGTTTTTGCTGATACTCTGATACAACACGCAAAAAAAGATAGTAAAATNGTTGCAATAACAGCAGCAATGCCAGATGGAACTGGATTAANCAATTTTAGAAAAGAATTTCCAGATAGAACTTATGATGTTGGTATTGCTGAACAACACGCTGTTACGTTTGCAGCCGGCTTAGCGACTGAGAATTATAAACCTTATGCAGCAATTTATTCAACATTTCTTCAGAGAGCATATGATCAAGTCGTTCATGATGTTGCAATACAGAGTTTACCTGTAAGATTTGCAATAGATAGAGCAGGATTAGTTGGAGCTGATGGACCTACACATGCNGGTAGTTTTGATACGACTTATTTAGCAACACTACCAAATTTTATTGTAATGGCTGCAAGTGATGAGGCCGAGTTGGTAAGAATGATTAATACTTCTACAGAAATTAATGATAGACCCTGTGCATTCAGATATCCAAGAGGGAGTGGTATTGGATCAATATTGCCATCAATTAATGAAAAGATAGAGATTGGTAAATCAAGAATTATTCAAGATGGAAAAAAGTTAGCTTTAATAAACTTTGGTGCAAGATTAAGTGAAAGTTTAAGGGCATCAGAAAATTTAAAAAAAAAAGGTGTTAATATTACAATAGTGGATGCAAGATTTGCCAAGCCNTTGGATGAAAATTTGATATGGCAATTAGCAACAACACACGAGGCAATTGTAACTATTGAGGAGGGGTCAATTGGTGGATTCGGTTCTCATGTGATTGATTTTTTAACAAAAAAGGGACTAATGGACTCAAATTTAAAATTTAGATCAATGAAACTTCCAGATATTTTTATTGATCAAGACAAACCTGAAAACATGTATAAACTCGCAAATTTAGATAGCATTTCTATTGAAGAACAAATTTTAGATGTATTAAATTCAAATATTATCTTACAAAAACAAAAATAAAGTNATTATCCACATTGAGCTTGATTCAATAAATAATGATCAAGTAAAACGCATGATAGCATAGCNTCACCCACTGGAACTGCTCTAATTCCAACACACGGATCATGTCTTCCCTTAACAGATATGCTAGTATTTTTTCCAAATTTATTAATTGTCTTTCTGCTCTTTAAAATTGATGATGTAGGCTTTACAGCAAATGAAACAATTATTTGTTGACCAGANGAGATGCCACCAAGAATTCCACCTGCATTATTTGAGTTAAACTTTAATTTATTTTTTGATTTTGAAATTTCATCTGAATTTTCTTCTCCAGACAATTGAGCGGAATTCATTCCAGAGCCAATATTAACTCCTTTTACAGCATTAATACTCATCATTGCAGATGCAATATCAGAGTCTAGTTTTGAGTAAATTGGTGCCCCCAATCCTGCAGGAATACCATTAGCTCTAATTTCAATTATAGCACCACAGGATGAACCTGCCTTTCTAATACTCAAAAGATATTTTTCCCATATTTTAAGCATTGATTTATCAGGACAAAAAAACGGATTTTTATAAATTATCTTATCATCCCACTTGTTTGTATCGCATCCAAGAATTCCAAGTTGTGTAACTGCACCAGAAATTTTAAATTTTTTACCTAATTTTTTTTCCAAAACTTTTTTTGCTACCGCTCCTGCTGCAACTCTAGAAGCAGTCTCTCTCGCTGAAGACCTTCCACCACCTCTATAATCTCTAATTCCATACTTTTTAAAGTAAGTAAAATCAGCATGACCTGGTCTGAATTTATCCTTAATATCATTATAATCTTTTGAGCGCATATCCTCGTTATAAATTATTAAAGAGATTGGAGTTCCAGTTGTTTTACCTTCAAAGACTCCTGAAAGAATCTCTACTTTATCACTCTCTTTTCTTTGAGTAGTAAATTTAGATTGACCAGGTTTTCTTTTGTTGAGTTCTATCTGAATATCTCGTTCATTGAGGTTTATTAGTGGTGGACAACCATCTATTATACAACCAATTGCAGGACCATGAGATTCTCCCCATGTAGTGAAACGAAAAACCTTTCCAAAAGTATTAAATGACATTATTTATATTGTATAGATTATTTTGTTAAAATTATGAATGAAAAAAACTCACTAGGGCTTAATAAATGCTTTCTAGATTTAGATGATCCTTTTAAATTATTTGAAAGTTGGTACGAAGAGGCAAAAAAGAATGAAATTAATGATCCAAATGCTTTAGCTCTTGGAACTGCAACAAAACAAGGCGTTCCATCAGTAAGGATGGTGCTTCTTAAAGGTTACGATAAAAATGGATTTGTTTTTTATACTAATCTTAATAGTCAGAAAGGAAACGAAATAAAAGAAAACCCCAATGCAACAATGTGTTTTCATTGGAAAAGTTTGCTTAGGCAAATTAGAATTGTAGGTACTTTGAGCCAAGTAGAAGATGAGGTAGCTGATAATTATTTTAATTCTAGAGCTTACGAAAGTAGAATTGGGGCTTGGGCATCAAAACAAAGTAGTGAATTAGTCAATAGGGAAGAATTGATAAAATCACTAGAAAAATTTAAAAATAAATACCAAGATCAAAATAATGTTCCAAGACCAAATCATTGGTCAGGCTGGAATTTAAAACCTACGAGCATAGAATTTTGGTTAGATGGAGATAATAGAATACACGAAAGACTAAAGTATAAATTGACAGCAAATAATGATTGGACAAAAAGTCTTTTAAGCCCCTAAAAATTTCTTGATAAACTAAAAGACGTTAAATTTTCGAGGATATTTTTTTCTTCAGAGTCTTTAAATACCGACAATGAATTTGATGACAAATTAATATAGTGCTTGGCCTTTTGATAACAACTATTTATAATATCGTATTTCNTTATTAAAGATAAGGTATAATTTAAATCATTTTGATTTCTCTCTTCTTTTGCAAAAGTTTTCTTAAGAGTTTCTTTTTCATCTTTATTAGCTTTTTGAAACAGAAGAATTATTGGTAGTGTAATTTTTCCCTCATAGAAGTCTTGACCGATATTTTTTCCAAATAGTTTTAATTCTGAGTTATAATCTAAAGTATCGTCAGCAATTTGAAAAGTTANACCTAAATTCCTACCATAAAACTCTAAAGCTTCTTTCTCTTTAGTTTTCATTTCTGATAAAATTGCTCCTACTTTAGTTGCAGCAGCAAATAACTCAGCCGTCTTNGAAGAAATTATTTTCAAATAAGTTTCTTCAAGCATATCAACNTCACCTNTATGCTGGAGTTGCAAAATTTCACCTTGAGCAATTATTGATGATGTTGACGATAATAGTTTTAAAACTTCAATATTTCCATCTTCTACCATCATTTCAAAACACCTACTAAGAAGATAATCGCCAGCCAGAACAGATGAGTGGTTACCCCAAATTTTATTTGGTGTTTTTTTACCTCTTCTAATTGAACCATTATCTATAACATCATCATGCATCAAAGTTGCAGCATGAATTAGTTCTACACAAGCTGCTAAATTAATATCTCTGGTACCTTTTGTATAACCACATAACTTTGATGAACCCAAAGTTAATAAGGCTCTTAACCTTTTGCCACCAGTATTTAAATGATAATCTGTCATTTTTTTAACTAGCTCAACATTACTATCTAGTTTTGATTTAATTTTTTCTTCAACAAGCATTAACTTATTTTCAACTGAGTTTTTAAGTTGAAAGTAAGAGTTATTAATTTGTTTTTTAAGTTGAATTACGCTTCCCATAATGTGAGCAAATTAGTGTAATAAGTTTCTTTTGATACTTATCAATTGACGCACCTAAATCTTCAATTATAAGGTGTCTTTATATTAATACAAAAATTCTATAAAGTTTTGTTATGNTCTCAATTTTTAAAAAGAAGAAAATTATTCCTCATATTAAATTAGCTGGTGTTATCGGAAANGTAGGTAAATTTAAACAAGGTATAGATTTTTCAGGTCAAGAAGAGATAATTTTAAAGGCTTTTTCTGTAAAAAAAGCACCATGNGTTGCTATTACAATTAATTCTCCTGGTGGATCACCTGTTCAATCACACTTAATCTTTAATTTTATAAGACAACAAGCGAAAAAAAATAAAAAAAAGGTAATAGTTTTTGCAGAGGATATTGCTGCATCAGGAGGCTATTTGATTGCGTGTGCTGGTGATGAAATTTATGCAAACTCTAGTTCAATTATTGGATCTATAGGTGTAATTTATTCATCATTTGGTTTTACAGAGTTAATTAAAAAAATTGGAGTTGAAAGAAGAGTTCATACTGCTGGTAAAAATAAAAGCACTCTCGATCCGTTTCTTGAAGAAAAAAAAGAAGATATAGAAAGATTAAAAAATATACAATTAGATTTGCATAAAGATTTCATTAATGTTGTTGAAAAAAGTAGAGGTGAAAAACTAAAGAAATCAGAAGTTGAGTTATTTTCTGGAGAGTTTTGGTCTGGAACTAAATCCAAAGAACTTGGTTTGATTGACGAAATAGGTGATGCCAATCAAGTGTTGAGAGAAAAATTTGGAGAAGATGTAATAATCAAAAAATTTGAAAAATCTAAAAGTTGGTTAAGTAAAAAATTATCATCATCTAACGATCACGTCGATCAGGTCGCAAATATATTAGAAGAAAAATCTATTTGGCAAAAATATGGCCTCTAAAAAAAGTAAAAAAAAACCAAAATTTCAAACTTTTCAGGATACAATTTTAAACCTCCAAAAATATTGGAGTAAACATGGTTGTATAATTTTACAACCATATGATATGGAGGTTGGAGCAGGAACTTTTCATCCAGCCACAACTCTGAGGTCACTTGGACCNAAACCATGGAAAGCAGCTTATGTACAACCTTCTAGAAGACCGACTGATGGAAGATATGGAGATAACCCTAATAGACTTCAGCACTATTATCAATTTCAAGTTATAATTAAACCTTCTCCATCAAATATAAAAAAACTTTATTTAAATAGTTTGTCTACAATCGGTATTGATCATAAAAATCATGATATTAGATTTGTTGAGGATGATTGGGAAAGTCCAACTTTAGGCGCAGCAGGTCTTGGTTGGGAAGTTTGGTGTGATGGAATGGAAATAACTCAATTTACATATTTTCAACAAATGGCTGGCTTTGAATGTAAACCTGTTTCAGTAGAAATTAC
>FUFK010037220.1_pt1 | contig 9998 bp, 10 predicted proteins | sample 1021851 | NCBI WGS metagenome assembly FUFK01 (sample SAMEA51879418, study PRJEB19060) | metagenome | reverse complement strand
ACGCGAGCTGGGTTCAGAACGTCGTGAGACAGTTCGGTCCTTATCCACCGTGGGCGTAGGAAACTTGAGGGGTTCATTCCTTAGTACGAGAGGACCGGGAATGACGCACTTCTGGTGTGGCAGTTGTTCCGTCAGGGGCAGCGCTGCGTAGCCATGTGCGGACGAGATAAGCGCTGAAAGCATCTAAGTGCCAAGCTCTTCCCAAGATAAGGTTTCCCTGAAGACCCCAGGTAGACTACCTGGTTGATAGGTCAGGCGTGTAAGTGTGGTAACATATTTAGCGGACTGATACTAATTGGTCGTTCGGCTTGATCGCTTTTTTTTCACTATAAGTGACTAAGCGATTTCAAAAGCGAATGTAGGTCAGATGGATTCGCCTGTATGCAGATTTCAGAGAACTTAGGTTCTCAACGGTTTTTTGGTGGTTATAAAGCTGTGGTCCGACCCGATCCCATCCCGAACTCGGCCGTCAAACGCAGTATTGCCGATGGTAGTGCTTGTATAGCTTGTGCGAGAGTAGGTTGCCGCCAAATTTTTTTCAAAGGCCGAACTCAAGGGTTCGGCTTTTTTTTTAAGAGAAGGTAATATTATGTCACAACATCGTAGTTTAAGAGCAACCGGTGGTATGTCTTCCAAAAGAAGCGTATTGAAGCGTTTTGAACGTGTTGAGCTCCTTAAAAAGCGCGGTTTGTGGAAAGAGGGCGATCGTGTGGTAGGTCTTCGCAAGACCAAGCCCGAGGCCTGATTCCGCGTTTTTCATGCGCTTGAGGTTGCAAAAATACATTGCTCAAGCAGGTATTTGCTCCCGACGAGCTGCCGAGGAACTCATCAAAGCCGGGCGTGTTTCGAACCAAAGTGGTCGTATCGCCCAAATAGGCGACTCCATTGTTCCTGGCGTCGATCGTGTTTTTGTGGACGGAAAACCCGTTGACACAAAAGCACAACAGTATGTGATTTATCACAAGCCTCCAAAGGTCGTTTGCTCCCGAAAGGACACTCACGGCCGAAGAACCCTCTACGACGATCTGCCAGAGCAGCTTCAACACCTTTTTTATGCTGGGCGCCTCGATTTCCTGAGTGAAGGATTGTTGATTCTCACCAATGACGGAGATTTCAAACAGCGGTTGACCCATCCCGGTTTTTGTATTGAAAAACAATACCACGTTTGGGTGCGAGGTCTGTCCTCTCATGCTGCTTTTCATCGTGATGCCCTCAGCGGTATTCGTGAAGGAGGCGATCTCCTCAGAGCCAAAAGGGTCTCTTTCATTGGACAGCAAAAGGGCCTGACCCAACTTGAAATCATTCTTACTGAGGGTAAGTATAGGGAGATACGACGTATGGTTCACGCCAGCGGTGGAAAAGTGATTCGTTTGCTCAGACTGCGTGTTGGGGATATCGGACTCAGTGGGCTCAAACCTTCCAAATGGCGGACCTTCCATAGTCAAGAACTTCAATTTGTTAATCAATTATTGCAGCAGTCATCCAATCGATTATGACCCATTCCAAATTGCACATTCCAGGTCCTGTGGAAGTAAGCGAAAAAACGTTTCGTGCCATGACCACTCCTATGGTCGGGCATCGTAGCGCGGATTTTCAGGAACTCTACGGGCGCATTCAGCCATCCTTGCAGAGCTTGTTTCAAACCAAACAGCTGGTCTTCCTCAGTACCTCCTCTGCCTGGGGTGTGATGGAGGGCGCCATTCGGAATTGTGTGCAGAAAAAAGTGCTCAACTGCATGTGTGGCGCCTTCTCTGACAAATGGCTGGATGTCTCAAGGCGCTGTGGAAAGGAAGCTGAAGGACTGGAAGTGGCATGGGGGTCCCCTGTCTTGCCGGAAATGATTGATAAAAAATTAGAGACCGGTGAGTTTGACGCCTTGACTCTTGTCCACAATGAAACCTCTACAGGGGTATTGAACCCTTTGAGCGACATTGCCTCACTCAAGGAAAAATATCCCGAAATCATGTTCATTGTCGATACGGTCAGCAGCTTTTCCGTCGTGGACATTCCATTCGATCAGCTGGGAATCGATGTGCTGCTGACAGGCTCCCAGAAGGCCTTGGCCATGCCGCCTGGCCTGTCTCTTTTTACGGTCTCCCCGGCGGCCCTTGAAAGAGCCGCGACGACTCCTGATCGAGGCTATTATTTTGATTTCGTTGAATTTCAGAAAAATGCCGAAAAAAACATGACACCCAGTACACCTTCGATCAGTCACATCTATGCTTTGGAATCCAAGCTGGAAGATATTTTCTCAGAGGGGATGGAGGTGCGATTTGAGCGACATGCCACCCTTTCGGAGCGTGTCAGGCATTGGGCGACTGAACAGGGATTCACCCTTTTTCCAGATGCTGGCTACGAATCAAGGGCTTTGACTTGCATCAACAACGGAGCCAAAGCCGGCGGACGCACCATCGATGTGCCCACTCTTCAAAAAAGGGTCAAGGAAGCGGGTGTGACCATTGATGGAGGTTATGGGAAGATCAAAGGCAAGACATTTCGATTGAGCAACATGGGCGATGAGACGCAGGAATCGATCGATACGCTGCTAGGAATCCTGGACGATTCACTGAAGGGTTTGTAAACCTTTGGCGTGTTGTTCTTCAAAAACGACGCCCCTCCCGAACCTCTCGATGAGGCGTCGCAAAGTCGGATCAGGCACCCAACCATTGGTTGACGCCTTCGATGGAGTCTTCTGGAGCTTGATGGTGAATGGCGCTCCAACCCATTTGTCTGGCGGCATGCACGTTTTCAGCTCGGTCATCAAGGAACAGGAGATTCCCGGGGGTGCATCGTGTCATCAATTGTGCCACGCCATAGAGCGTCGTATCAGGTTTCATGCAGCCATGTTCGTAAGAAAGACAGTAGGCATCAAAGCGCTCAAAAAAGGGAAAAGCGGCCCGAATGTAATCCACAGCAGTGACATTGGTATTTGAAAAAACCATCACCGGTATGCCGCGCTCCTTGAGAGATTCCATGAATCCAACCATGGAAGGAACGGGTGTGAAGATTTCCGCGAAACCTTTTTTGAGTTCCTCAAGGCTGGCTTCCAGCCGGCACTCCACACTCAACTTTTGAAAGAATTGAGCCTCACTCCAGTCACCACGCTCAAAGGTATGAAGTAATGGAGATTGGTTGATGGATTCTAGAATCTGCTCTTCTTCCTGTGGGCTGTATCGAGCCAGTTCTTTGGCTGCAATGGCGAAGTCAAAATCCAAGAGGACCTTGCCAAGGTCAAAAATGACCCAGCGCCTTTCAGTGTTCATGTTCCAGAGCGACCCTGCCTTGAAGGGCCCGATGAAGGGTCAAATCATCCGCAAAGTCCAGGTCACTGCCGGCTGGTAATCCTTGTGCGATTTTCGTGATCCGTCTGCCTTCTTGATTCAGACGCTCAGCTAAATAATAGGAAGTGGCATCTCCTTCCACATCAGATCCGAGTGCCAGAATGATTTCCTTGACCTCAAGTTCATGGAGCCGTCCTTCCAGCGCATGAATGTTTAGATCCTCCGGGCCGACTCCGTTCAGGGGAGATAGCTGTCCTCCCAGAACATGATACAACCCTTTGTAGGCCCCGGATTTTTCGAGACTGAGGATGTCTGTGGCCTTGACGACGATGCAGATGAGGTCCTGTTGCCTTTGGGGATCAGAGCAAATGAGACAGGGTTGGGATTCAGTAAGTGCACCGCAGGATTCGCAACTTTTTACCGAATCGGCGGCCTTTCGAATTGAGTCGACTAATTGTGAACAAACCTCATCAGGGCTTTGAACCAGGTAAAGGGCCATGCGTTCAGCCGATCGAGGGCCGACCCCTGGCATACGGTTCAGGGCAGCCTTGAGCTCAATGAGCGAATGAGGAAGTGCCGGCATGATTTCAGGATCCCTCTTGAATCCATGTGAGAAGCTGTGGGTCCAAGACTTCCCCCTGATGGATTCAGGCAATCAGATCAAACCAGGAATGCTGAGTCCTTGGGTAAGTTTCCCCATTTCTTCATCGGAAATCTCCTTGGCTTGGTCTAGAGCACTGTTGACAGCACTCAGGACGAGATCTTCGAGAAGTGAAATATCCTCTTTGTCGATCGATTCGGGATTGATGGAAATAGCTTTCAGCCTCCCGTCGCACTTTGCCGTCACTTTCACGGCTCCGCCTCCACTGGTGGTCTCGACCGTGCGTTCCGCCAAATCTGCCTGGGCCTGCTCCATTTGCCTTTGGATACGGCCTGCTTGTTTCATCAATTTACCGATGCTCGACATAGTCTGAGGATACTAGAAGCCAGGTTGGGATTTTTCAAGTGGAGGATTCAACGTTGATGAGTCGCCCTTTGAATGTTTCAAGTGCCTTCTGGATCAGCGGATCCTCCAAAAAGGCTTTTGGGTCTGGCGGAACGGTGGCATCCGCGCTTGCTCTGGACGGTTCAGAAGGGGTGCCTGTTTGAGGCAAAGAAGATGGTGGAACTTCCGAGTCAGGAGCGTGGGCTGCCGGTTTTGCCTTGGCCTTCACTTGTTTTGAAAGGATGAACTTTATCCCAACGCCTTCATGTCCCAGTTGAGCCAGGCATGCTTCCAAGGTGTGATGGTGTTTGCGTTGATCCACCATTTCCATGTGATTGCTCATCGCGGCAGGGAAACCTGCCGTCAGAACGTTCCCAGATAGCTCCAGGGCCTGGGCTTCTAAAAGGTAACTGTGGAGAAAGGGAGATTCCTTGGACACCACGTGAAGCAAGGCTTCCCAGGCTTTTTCTGCACCTAAAACGGTCTTCTCGGTAGGTTTGGCCGTTTTTTGGGCTTCAGCTTCGGCTACAGATTGCTTGGGCGTGGATGAAGGCAAGGCTTCAGGACTGCCCTTTTGTGGTGGCTCCGCGACTGGGAGCGGGTCTTTGGGGGGCCGGTCCGTAGAGCTCGGGTCATGCTTGAGTTTTTTTAGTGCCTGGAGGATATCGTCGAGGCCGCGATGACTGAGAGATTCCGCGGCCCTGATCAGGCCAACTTCGACTGCGATGCGTTTGGCTGAGGCTTCTTTGAGCCGATACTCCGTCTGGTTGAGCCCTTCCAGGAGCCTGAGAATCTGCGTTTCAGTCAAGGAAGATCCTTGAGATTGGAGCATCTTCCTGGCGCTTTCCGAGAGCCCTTCCAGCTGCGTGCTGGAGGAGGACACCTTATGAAGAAGAAGGTGACGAAAATGATCCTGTAAATCAGCCATTAATCGATTCAACTCTTTCCCCTGGCCGATCAGATCATCCAGCGTTTGGAGAATGGACGGCTTGTCCTGAGCGACCATGGCGCGCGAAAGGCTCAGGATTTGATCCCTTGAGGTGAGCCCAAACATGGAAAGGACATCGGATTCGGCAACGCTCTCGCCGCAGAAGCTGATCAGCTGATCCAAAGTGGATTGGGCATCGCGCATGCCACCATCGGCTCCCCGGGCGATAGCCTGGAGAGCTTCGAATTCAATTTCAACACCCTCCTGATGAGCAATCTTTTTGAGTTGGTCCACGATGAGGGCATCTGGAATCCGTCTAAGATCAAAACGCTGACAACGGGACAGAATCGTTGGAAGGACCTTGTCAGGTTCTGTGGTTGCGAACATGAACTTGACGTGTGAAGGAGGCTCTTCGAGTGTTTTCAGTAGTGCGTTGAAAGCCTCCTTGGTAAGCATGTGGACTTCGTCAATGATGTAGATCTTGAAGGGGGCCGCTGCAGGAGCGTAATGGATGGTCTCTCTCAGGTCTCTGATTTCCTCAATACCGCGATTACTTGCCCCGTCGATTTCCATGACATCCAGGCATCGACCTTGTGCAATTTCCTGACACCGAGGGTCGTCTAGATTGAAATCAGAACGCGGGCCATTGCTGCAATTCAAGCACTTGGCAAAAATACGTGCGAGCGTGGTTTTACCCGTTCCCCGAGGCCCACAGAACAGGTAAGCGTGAGCAATACGATCTTTTTCAATGGCCTGGGCCAGGGTTTGGGTTACGTGACCTTGTCCGACGACTTCCTCAAACCGCTGGGGGCGGTATTTTCGTGCGATGACCTGGTAGGCAGACATGAAAGGTTATTTTGACTTGGCTTCATGGGTTAGGCAAGGGCGGAACCCAGGGGGTGAGAAGTCCTCGAAAGCTTATGGAACCACCATGAAGGAACCTCACTCCTCCAAAGCTAACGGAGCTGCCTCAATCTCACGGCCGGTAAGCTGGTGAAAAGCATCCATGTATTTTTGCTGAGTGTGGCGCACAATATCCTCAGGCAAGGGAGGTGAGGGGGGGCATTTGTCCCAATCCAGCCCTTCCAGGTAGTCACGCACGAACTGCTTGTCGTAGCTGGGTTGAGATCGCCCGGGTTGGTAGGTTTGGGCAGGCCAAAAGCGCGATGAATCGGGTGTCAGGACCTCGTCGATCAAGATGATTTCATCATCCATGAGGCCGAATTCAAATTTGGTATCGGCAATAAGAATCCCTTTTTTTTCAGCCAACGTGCGTGCGCGCTGGTAAATGTTCAGACTCAAAGTGCGCACCTGTTCGGCAATTTCGGGGCCGACTATTTGCGAGGCACGTTCGAATGAGATGTTTTCATCATGCCCCTCCTCTGCCTTGGTGGCAGGGGTGAAAATGGGTTCAGGAAGCTCTGAGGATTCCAAAAGATTCGCAGGTAAGGGGACACCACAAACCGACCGAGATTGCTGATATTCCTTCCACCCGGAGCCTGCAAGATAGCCCCGCACCACACATTCAATGGCCAAGGGTTTGGTCTTGTGGACCAGCATGCTTCGATTTTTCAAAAGATCCTCCCAAGGTGAAAGAGACTCGGGCAAAGAGGCCTTTGCCTTGCTGGCGCGGTGGTCCCTGACCAGGTCTTGAAAGTGGTCGAACCAAAAGTGGGAGATTTGGGTCAGGATGGAACCTTTGCCTGGTATGCCATTGGGCATGATGCAATCGAAAGCAGAGATGCGGTCGGTTGCGACAAAGAGGTATTGGTCTCCCAAATCAAATATTTCCCTCACTTTGCCAGACTTGACGTGTTTCAGCCCCGGAAGGCGGACATCCAAACAAGCGGTTCCACTCAATGAAAGGTTTTCCATGAAATTCGGTTTCTCAAACTGTTTCACGAAGATCGGCAAGTTTCTCGGTGAAGGCTTTGGCTCGTTGCTCGAGTTGTGGCCAGTCATCGTTTTGAAGGATTGCCGAGGAAATGAGTGAGGAACCCACACCCAAGGCATGGCATCCTGCGTTCAGAAATGCCTCCATGGTATCCAGGTTGACTCCCCCGGTAGGCACGATGGGTAAGTGGGGTAGTGGAGCCCTCAGAGCTTTGATGAAAGCTGGCCCGAGTGTGTCGGCGGGAAATATTTTGACCATGTCGGAGCCCGCCTCAAACGCTCTCTGCGCCTCGGTGGGGGAATAAGCACCCAGCATGATGGGGCACCCAGCAACATGAGATGGCTTTACCAGATCAGGCCTCAGGATGGGGCTCACCGCGAATCGGGCCCCAGCATCGATGGCCTGTTCAAGCTGTTCTTCTTTCAAAATGGTTCCAGCTCCCACCACGGCACTTTCGCCAAAATGAGAGTGAACTTCCCTGATAGCTTTCGGGGCGTCGGGTGTCGTGAAAGTGATTTCGATCGCTTTCATGCCGCCTGAAATCAAAGCTTCAGCAAGTGGTAGGACTTGTCCAGCAGATCGAGCGCGCACGACAGCAATCAATCCGATCTGTTTCAATTCGGCTACCGTCTTTTCTCTGGGTTGAGTCATCTTCGTGTTCTATTTAGACCAGTGTTGGGAAATTGAAAAGGCAATGTGAACCAAAGGTAAAAAAGTTAATTCAATCCTTGATCCTTTTCGGTGTTTTTAGCTATAAGAACCCTCTGGATGCGAGTGTAGCTCAGTTGGTAGAGCGCAACCTTGCCAAGGTTGATGTCGAGAGTTCGAATCTCTTCACTCGCTCCATTTTTTTGTACTCTCCCCCGGTCTTCGTTTTCAGATTTGCTTTCCGTTCGTGAAAGCATCTTTGCGATGCCATGACGAGAAAAAGATTGCATTGAGGTGGTGAGACTCTAATTAGGTTGCGGTGGCTAGCGGTTTTGAAAGTAGGCTGAAGATTCAGCAAGTGTTCTGGTTTGGCTTGATTGGCCTTTGTGCCATCATGATGGGATTCTATCTTGCCTCCAGCTTGTTCACCCTGGCCTTTGCCTTGGTTGCCATTGCCTGGCTTTTTCTTCTGCCATACCATGCTCAACTGGCCACGGCCCTCTCTTTGACCACTTACACTTCTGCTCTGATTCTTCCTTATTTTCCAGGCAGGCCTTACATGTGGGAGTTTGCGGCTCTTTTGGGGTGGTCTGGTCTGATCATTACCATTTCCCTCAGGAAATTCGCACCTGACTCAGCAGAGGTGATGCGGCGCCATCGATGGCTTTTTGTCGGGATGCTGGGTTATTGTACCGTGCTTCTGGTCATCATGTTTTACCGGGGGTTTGGCTTGAACATTTTTGGTAGTTCTCAGATGGGAGGTCGGTTTTACTTTCAGCAATTTACCTGCGCCATTTTTCCGGTTCTCTTCATCATGCTGCGGATGAATGAAAAGTTGTTGATCAAACTTTTTGTGATCCAATGTCTGCTGACCACTACTTATTTTGTTTCTGACTTTATCTTCGCTACGGGGCGAGCTGGGGGATTGTGGTTCATTCTCAATTTCTTCGAAATTCCAGGGGATGCAGCCAGTTTTGAGCGTATGGCTCAGCAGTTTGGTATTCGCCGTTATCAATCCCTCAATACCGTAAGCCAGGGCCTGATTTTCTTGGTTTTGGTATTTCATAATCTCAGGGACTATTTCACTCGCAAGGGCGTGTATCTTATTCCATTGACCCTTGGGTTCTTTGCCATGGGCCTGCTGAGTGGGCATCGATACCTTTCCCTCATCCTGATTGTGGCATTTGTTTTTATTGCCTTTTGCCAAAAATTCTACCGATTTACGGACTTGCTCATCATTGGAGCAGTGTCTTTGCTCGGTTTGTTGGTTGTCATTGCCAACATTCAAAGCATGCCATTGTCCGCCCAGAGAGCCCTCTCCTACATTCCTGGGGTCAAAATCAACAGCATGGCACGTTCAGACAGTTCGGGAACACTCGAAACCCGACGACTATTGCGTCAGGAGGGCTTTAAACTCATTCCTCAATATTTCTGGATGGGGCGTGGTTTTGGTGTTCCAAGTCGAGATTTCTCGCATAAATGGGACCCTTCACAGGTGACGATCCACATCAATCAAGGTCGTTTTTACAACGGGTTCATTGGGTTGATGGTGAACACCGGAGTGTTTGGCACTCTCTTCATGAGTCTTTTTCTCGGAGCAGGGACGCTGATCGCGTGGCGGTTGATGTCCTATCTGCGCACTTACGGAATTGAGGATCACTTCTCCCGAATGACCTGTATTGTTGCGAGTACGTGGATGGCAAACATCATCGCCTTTTTCATTTTTCACGGAGATGCAGAATATGCCATGAAAACATTTTCACTCCAAATTGGCCTCATGCTTGCATGCCGTCGCAACTTGCTTTCTCGTCTTGAGGGAGATGCCTTTCACCAGGAGAATCCGATCGATATGGAGGATGTCGAAGACATGGTTGGGGCCAAGCGCTTAAGTCCCATCTAGCCTGGTCATGAGGATCCTGATCAAGGTGATCAAGGCGNAAAAGGCAGGTTACGCCGTTTCAGGTAGATATGTCCAAAGCGCACCATAAGCATCCTCTCGAAGCGTGGATATCCTTCCTGCTTGGGATGATGCTCTGCGTAGGACCGCTTCTTTTCGGGGGGGTTTATCCCTCTGGTTTTCTTTTCCTCAGTTCTGTCTCTGCACTCTGTNTGGTGCTTTGGTGTATCATTCTTTTAAGAAATTCCCGTTATCGGCTGCTATGGCCACCAGTCTGTTGGCTAGTGTTGGTTTTTCTATCGTATGGGCTTTGGCGATATCGGTTTTCTGACTCCTTGATTCTGGCTGAAGATGAGGTCTTGCGT
>FUFK010113036.1_pt1 | contig 10000 bp, 12 predicted proteins | sample 1021851 | NCBI WGS metagenome assembly FUFK01 (sample SAMEA51879418, study PRJEB19060) | metagenome | reverse complement strand
AATTATAAAAATTTTGTAGAATAACAAATGTAATAAAAACAAATACATACAAAGCGTTTTTTCATATTTTTGTTTGTATTATTATGTAATAGTAGAGGTACGATTTAACCTCACTCGCTGAAAAAGATGTTATATATGGGCGATAGACAGGAATAAATCACAGTTGTCCGGGCAACTAACAAAAAAATATGACAGTAGAATACTACAAACCAAATCAATTAATAATGGCCGAGTATAACCCTCGTCAACTCACCAAAGATCAGCATTCTCAATTAAAAGATTCGATAAAAAGATTTGGCCTAGTTGATCCCCTTATTGTAAATAAAAACAAAGAAAGAAAAAACATTCTGGTCGGTGGCCATCAAAGGTTAAGGATCGCAAAGGAATTAGGGATAAATAAGATTCCATGTGTTGAAGTTGATCTAAATATAGACCAAGAAAAAGAACTAAACATCAGACTCAATAAGAATGTAGGTGAATGGGATTACGATTCATTAGCAAATTATTTTGATGTAGGTGAGCTAATGGATTGGGGATTTACAGATGATGAGTTACAATTCTATGAAGAAGAACCAGAGCAAGGGCTGATTGAAGATGATGAGATTCCAGAAGTAGAAGAAGCCATAACAAAGCAAGGCGATCTATGGATATTAGGAGATCATAGGTTATTATGTGGGGATGCAACCAAGAAAGAAGATGTTGATATATTGATGGATGGTAAAAAGGCTGATATGGTGTTTACTGATCCCCCTTATGGAATGGATGCTGTTAAAAATAGTGGTGTATTAAAAGATAAATATAAAAATATATTAAATGATGATTCTATAAATACAGCAGTTCAATCTTTTAATTTAATTAAAGATGATATACCCTCAATATGGTGGGGAGCAAATTATTATGCTAATTCTCTTCCAAATAAATCTTGTTGGTTAGTTTGGGATAAAAACAATGGCAAAAGCGATCAAATGGATTGTGAGTTAGCATGGACTAATCTTAAGGGTGTAACAAGACAATATACACAAGCATCTGAAAAAAAGAATAGAGTACATCCAACTCAAAAACCTGTTGAGTTGATTGAATGGTGTTTTGATAAAATAAAAGGTGAAATTGTACATGATCCTTTTCTTGGTTCTGGATCGACATTAATAGCTTGTGAAAAAACTAATCGCAAATGTTATGGCATGGAGCTTGATCCACATTATTGCGATGTAATAGTAAAAAGATGGGAAGAGTTCACAGGAAAGAAAGCAAAAAGAGTTGAGCGTGTCGAAGGTTGATAAACAACAGAAAAACAACATAGGCGGAGTTACAGGTAAAGGATGGAAACCCGGTCAATCTGGTAATCCAAAAGGTAGGCCAAAGAAAGGTGAAGCATGGGCAGATGTAGCCAATGACTTACTTAATTCTAATGAAATAAATATTAAGATGAAAATGACAGATGGAAGCATAAAGAGATTAAACATTGAAGCAGATAAATCATTTCGCCATGCAGTAATCATCGGACAAATAAAACAGGCTATGGATGGGAATGTACAGGCAGCCAAAGAGTTAGCAGATAGAACAGAGGGAAGAAGCAAAGAGCATAGGGAGTTGAGTTTTAAAACCGAACCAATACAAATATTAAGCATTGATTAATGGCAACACTTTCAGCATCAGTAAAGAAAAGATTAACAGCATTAGCAAGGAAGAACAAAATTAGACCTACATCATTATTTAAGGTATATCGTAGAGGATTAGGTGCAGCAGTAGGTTCTGGAACAAGACCCGGACAAACACCATCAAGCTGGGCAAGTGCAAGAGTTAATTCATTTATTAAGATTGCAAAAGGTAGGAAAGCAATTAAGCATGATCCAGATCTTGCAAGGATGGAAAGGAAAAGAAGAAGATGAAGATTCGTAAGGTTGCAAAAGATAAAAGATTTAAAAGTGTACCAAAGAAATATCTCTCTGGCGTTAAAGGGGGCAAACGATCCCAAAGAGGTAGAGACTTGGCAAGAATGCAAAGGCTATACAAAGCCGGAAAGAAAGTTCCCAAAAGTTTGATGCAAAGAGTATTTGGTTAATTGGAATATAGATCAGAAACGCAGAGAAATCATCAAGCATCCAGCATCTCGGAAAGTTCTGGTGGCTGGAAGAAGGTTCGGAAAATCTCATCTTTCGTTAATATGGTTACTGTCAAGAGGATTAGAAGAGAACGAGAGGCGTTGGATAGTAACTCCAAATTATCGCCAAGGTCGCAATACGACTTGGAAGCTAATGAGGCAAATGTTTAGAGAATATGATTGTAAGATTAATGAAACAGATTTATCGGTCAAAATGCCTAATGGTTCAGAGGTTGCAATTCGTGGAGCAGAGAATGAAAACTCATTGCGAGGCGTTGGTTTAACAATGGTAGTAATGGAAGAATATAGTTATATAAAACCTCATGTATGGGATGAAATAATCTATCCTACATTGACTACAACAGATGGAGATGCTTTCTTTATTGGTACACCTAATGGTTACGATCATTTATATGATGCTTACCTTAGAGGCCAAAGCAATGATCCAGATTGGAAGTCATGGCAGTATACTACTGTAGATGGTGGATATGTACCAGAAGAAGAGATTAAGAAGGCTAAGTCAATGATGGATGAAAGAGCTTTCAAGACAGAGTTCTTGGCATCATTTGAAACCACAGGAAACCGAGCAGCTTATAACTTTGATAGATTAGTTCATGTGAGAAAAGCAGAACAATTATCAAGCAATTTATTCTGGGGAATGGATTTCAATGTTGATTATATGAGTGCAGTTTTAGGATGTGAGTATTCAAATGGTACAATACATTACTTTGATGAGATAAGGCAAACCAATAGCAATACTGAAGAGATGGCCAAAGCAATGATGAAGATAGCTCCGAATGTTCCTGTGTACCCGGATGCAGCCGGATCAGCTAGATCAACGACTAGCAACAGATCGGATCATAGCATACTAAAAGAGTTTAGATTTCAAGTCATATCAAAGAAAGCAAATCCTCCAATCAAAGATCGCATCATGTCATTAAATAGAATCTTGAAGGATGCGAATGGTAGGATCAGAATGACAGTTGACCCGAAGTGTATTCATTTAATTAAAGATTTAGAACAAGTGCAACGATCAAGAGATGGAAAGATTGATAAGAGTAACATAGCATTAACTCATATGTTTGATGCCTGTTCTTATTACATCGCTTATAAATATCCAATCGTAAATCGTATGCCTGTAAGTGTAGAGTGGTAGATATGGAATTTCATGACAAATTAACAATCCCAAATCTTGGAAGAATGGCAGTAATGGATTCAGTTAAGAAGGCTGAAGATATGGTGTTAGAAGATGAGTATGCAAAAAAACAAACAGCTTTAGATTTTTACTATAATAGAAATATTGATTCTCATATTGATCCTTTCTTTCCCGGACATACTCTTTCGCAGATTCCTGTGACCTTTTTAAGAGTGTTGCCAAAGTTTGCAAGGGCAAGAATGATGTTATACAAAGCACCTCCTAGAAGATTTATCAATGGAGAGATGGCTGATGAGTATATGGAATACACATATCATCTTGATTCTACATTAAGAACAGCATCAGAGTTAGCATGGACTCTAGGAATGATCCATGTAAGAAGTAAATGGAATGAAAGAAAGCAACGAATCGAATATGATATTCTCCCAAATGTAAAAGAATATTATTATGAAGGCGAGACAATCCCATTTGGATATTCTTATGAGATCGGAAAAGATGGGCAAGGTAACAGGCAGTTCTATTTCTTTAGTGAAGAAAGAGATGGAGAACCGGGATTACATTTTATATTCACATCTGATGAAAAGATTAAAGCAGTAGAGGGTAATCCAGAGATGATTAATATCTATGGAGTTAATCCAATATCTCGGATCATGTTTCCATATAATGCTAGTGATGTTGTACGCTGTGCAGTTAATTGTTCAATAGCATTTACTGAAGTAATGTTGGCAATAAGGTATCAAACCGGATCGCCTGTTATGAGTGGAATAGATACAGAGATTCCTAATATTAAGTTTGGAATAGATAGGCTTATAAGTTTACCAGAGGGAGCGAATCTATCCTATATTGCTCCTCCTTCAAATATACCAGCGATGATACAAGGGATAAAAGAGTATTTGACTATCACAGCTCAAAACCATTCCCTAAGTATAAACTTCGCACAAGGAACGACTCCTCCTTCTGGTATCGCATTAAAGATTATGAACCTAGAGAATGAAGAAGCTAGAGAGGCTGATATTCCTTTGTTTAAAGAGTTTGAAGAGATGAGGTATGAAATAGATCGCAAGATATTAGAAGTGCATACCGGGAGAGTATTCGATGAGTCTTATTCAGTAGACTTTGAAGAAAGCAAGATGCCTTTAGAATGGCCACAAGAGAAGGACAAACTTCAATTCATGTTAGATAATGGTCTTATGACTAAAAGAGATTTATATAAGTTTTTCAATCCAGATATTACAGAGGATGANNTAGANAGTAANTTTGAAGAGATTGANGAGGAAAGATTAGTTGAAGAGGTANNAGAACAACCTCAACAACCTCAAAGCATATTAGATGGATTATTAGGTGAGTAGTTTCGTAGATAAATATTACGATGATCTAGCAGCCATCAAAACAGAATTGGTTGCAAAGGTGAANAGATTATTNCCAAGACTAGAATCATTAACAGATAGCCAACTCATTGAACTATCAAGATCATTNGANTTCTTTGAAGAGGCCAAGCGTTTGGGATATGATAAGATNGCAAAAGATTTTGAGAATGGTTTAAATAANGAAGTAGCAGATACANTAAAAAAGGCTGGTGCTTTCGGAGTTGAGATTGGTGCTGTNAATCTTGAATCATTGCAATTAATTATGGATTTAGAATTGGATTCTTTNGTATCTGAAAACAGGGAGCTATCNAAGCAACTCAAGAAAGAAGTATTTAGAGGATTATTNACAGGNGAATCAATTAATGAAATAGCAACAAGAGTTGAAACAGAGTTTTCTGGTAATGCNAGGATCGCTCAATCAAGAGTTGNAACAGGGGATGCGGTAAGNAAACTATTTAGNACCACAACACAAAAAGCCTTTGAAGGTGATGAAGAACAAAGATTTAGATATGTCGGGCCNAATGATAANAAGACNAGAGAGATATGNANAGANGTTCTANGTNATTCTCAAAACAANAAAGGTTTTACATTTGCAGAGATAGAGAAGCTCCCGGTGACATTCACCGAAGGAGGAAAGTATAATTGTAGACATGAGTTTGTTCCTGTATGAAGTTAGATAGAGCATTGAATTTTACTCCTCAACTCTGGAATCAAGTAGGTCAGTTTGTTAGAGGTGCAATTAAACAGGATGCCTTAAAAGGTATTATGCAAGATGACAAGAGGCCAAGATATAAACAAACCAAATACAAAGCATATAAAAAGAATGATATGCGAAAGTTTGGGATCGGTGAAGAAAAGAAAGGAAAGGGAGATAGGTTAAAAGGATTTGAAGGTAGATCAATCAATACAGATACTTCAAAAGTAAATCTACATCTTACCGGGGATATGTTTAAACAAGTACAAGTAAAACCTACCTCTAATTCGGCCAGAATTACCTTTCTACAGGGAGAAAAAGTTTTAGGCAATAAGAGGCATGGCTATAATGTTTTTGGCCTTAGAAACAAGAATAGAAAAGAAGCATTGAATTTTTTAGATAGACAAATAGAAAAGACTTTGAAAAAAGAAACAAGTAAGCCTATCAATTTAAAGATAGGGAAAAGATAACTCAACATGAGGTTAAAATGAACGAAGAAAGTCAAGTTCAAGACGTAAACGAACAAACTCCAGAGCAAGAGGTAAAAGAAGCTCCCGTCAATGAAGTACCTTACAATCGCTTTAAGGAAGTAATAGACGATAAAAATACATTAAAAGCTGAACTCGATAGCTTGAAACATCAAGTGTTGAAGGATGCAGAAGATAGAAAACTAAAAGAGATGGAAGCAAAAGGTGAATATGAATCTGCTTTAAATATGGTTAGAGATGATATTGGTAAGAAAGATTCACAAATTGCAGAAATGAAGTCTCAATTAGAAGTNTATCAGTTACAGGAGCAGACCAAAAGAGAGATGCTTCTGGATAAGTTAAGCGATGATGACAAGGCTATATATGGCTCTCTGGATAATAACGCCTTAGAAGCTCATATACAGCGTTTAAATAAGCAATCAGTTCCATCAGTAGGCAATGACCAACCAGCAGAAACACAAGGCTACAAAAGTCTTTTAGATGCTGCGAGGGATTTTCAAAAAGGAAAGATTGATGAACCGATCTATAAAAGGATAAAAAATGCCTTCCGAGCCAACCAAGTATAAAAAGGCAACTGATTTATATGGATTTGATGATCCTACAAGCGGTAGAGTTACATCTGCCAACACTAGGGAAGGAATGAAATATAAGTTAGATGGCAAAGAAGTACCTTTTGAAGATGGATTTTCTCTGTCAGTTGGTAGAGATAAAACACCTTCAAAGATCAGATCATCTTTTTCTCATATTAGCCAAGAACGATGGGATAAAATTTTTAATAGGAGTTAAAAATGGCAGTTAATGATACCGGGGATTTAGCCGGTTCGCTGGTAGAGGTGCTATCCGATGCGATGGTACACTTTTCAAAAGCAAATGTATGTCTCCCTCTTGTAATGCAAGAGCAAAGAGATAGAGCAGACACAATCACTTTCCCGGTTTATAACTTAGGAAGTGCAACAGTATCTAGTGCAGATGTAGCAGCACATAGTGAACATGATTCAAATGAGATTGGTGCAACTGAATTAGATTCTGTAAAGAAAACAATTACTCTTGATATGTATTCTATCAGAGTACCAATTCATGATGAAGCTGAATTATCAAATGCTAATGATGTTACAGGAATAGCTGGAGAGCTAGTTGGAAATAGCATTGCAGCGAAAGTTGACNNTTTGATNGTNGGAAATTTTGGAAATTTCTCAAATACTTCAAANGATACAAGTAATGGNATNTCTGTTGATGATATATTTGCAGCATTAGGAACATTACAGGCTGAATCAGCCCCGGCTCCCTATGCGATGGTTCATCATCCCAAAGCTGTGTTCGGAACTTANGGATTATCAAATGATCTAGTAACATCAAATCAGTTTGGNGGTTCTCCAAGTTTACAAGATGATATGTTNAAAACAGGATTCTTGGGAACTTTGGCTGGAATTGATGTTTATACAACACCAGAGATTTCAATCTCTTCTGATAATGCAATCGGTGCTGTATTCTCAAAGATGGCAATCGGATTTGGTTATGCTGGTGAATTGATGAGGGTTGAAGTTGAAAGGAAAGCAGCAGCTCTAAGAACAGATTATGTTGGTAGCATTTTCTGTGGTACAGCAGAATTAGCTGATACTTATGGTGTTGAATTAACTCATAAAGTTCAATAATAACCTTAAAAAAAGGCGATGGGGAGCGTTTTGCTCCCCTAGCCAATAGAAGATATGGCACTAAGTAATAATACAATTTTAAAGGAATATTTCGCAGACCTAGCCGGGATTGATGCTTCCACAAAGTCATTTAATGGATGCCTTAGAGCCGGGTTGGAGGCTGCTGGATATACAGGATCACTATCAACTGCTCTTAGAGCTTGGGCAAATGCAACAGCCGGAACTACAAATGCCTCTGTTAATTCAGCTTTGAAGTTAGCTTTTGCATCAGCAATCGGATCAACTCAATCATCCTTATCTGGATTGGTTGGAGATTTTGCTGGAGATACTGCTAATTGGGAGGCATCTCTACAAGCATGGAATAGTGAATCAAGAAAATGGAATCTAATAGATAACCCCTAGAAGTAGACTAGGAAATTATAATCATGGAAAGGATTAAGATATGGCAACTTTAACAGGACAATCAATAGCATCATCATACGAACAATTACTTCATGTAGATAGAGATGGTGGTGGAAATGGATCAACATTAGTAGATATAAAAGATGGAGACAATGGAACCACTTTTGCATTAAAAATAGCAACAGATAATATTGAAGTAGATGGAAAAACAGTTTTAGATCAAGATTCAAATGTAGTTGCTCTTGAAATAGATACAGAAGCAACTACTGCTGATGGTTTATTATTTAATACCCCAGCACAAACAACAGGATATGTTTTAAATACAGGCTCTGCAAATTCTCTTACAACAGGAGGAATTGCTTATTTTAGGTCAAATGCTTCTACCACAGACTCAAGAAATTTAGTTTCAATTATTAACGATAACGCTAGTGCAACAGGCACAACGTCTCTTTTTGTAAAAAATGATTCATCTGGATATGCTTTTGAAATGCGAGGTGCAAGTGGTCAAATTGGAAAAGTTACTAATGGAGCTGAGAATTTAGTAATGTATGTAGATAACTCAAATGTTCAGATTGCAAACAACACAGATTTGAGTGGTGCTGAAAAAATAAATATGTCTGTCGCTAATCAAGCTATTGAGTTCTATCAGAATGGCTCTGAAAAAATGAGGCTTGATTCTACAGGCTTGGGTATTGGAACTGCTACAGTAGATACAAATCTCCATGTTTATGAAAATGCTGGATCTGATACTGAAATTAAAGTAGAGAATATACATAGTGGTGGAAGTGCTATTTTTAGAGCAGTTTCTCATACAGGAAGATTTGCTCAAATATTATTTGGAGATACAGCAGATGAAAGCAGATCAAGAATAGCGTATGACAATACAAATGATAGGTTATTATTTAGAACAAACGGTGTATCTGATAATGCTTTAGTTATAGACTCAAGCCAAAATGTTAGTATTGGAGCAACAAATAAATTATTCTTTGATGGTGGAAACAATACTTACATATCAGAAACAAGCGGAGATATATTAAAAGTTTTTGTTAATGATGCTATATGTGGAACTTTTAGAGATAGCGGATTTGCTATTGAACCAACTAGTAAATTATGGTTTGATGGTGCTGGAGACACCTATATACACGAACAATCTGCTAATAAGTTAGATTTTTTTGTAGGAAATGGTACAAGATTTGTTCTTGATGCCAACTCCAGAATCTCACTATCTAATAATGATGCTGGTGGTACAGGAGGGCAAAATAGCACAAGCTCAAACACTATTATAGGATATAAAGCTGGTAATGCAGTAGCTAGTGGTACTATAAACAATACCTTTATAGGTCACAATGCAGGTTTATCAGCAAACGATGCGGTAGCTAATGTTGTAGTAGGAACAAACTCAGCAGATGCTCTTACAACAGGAGATCATAATGTAGCGTTAGGTTATTTTGCTCTTTCCGCTTCTACTGATGTAGATAGTGCTATTGCTATTGGTAGTGGTGCTATGGAAAGTGGCAATGTAACTTCTGATGCAGATGGTAGCATAGCTATCGGAAGAAATTCGTTGTTAGCGTTGACATCAGGTGCAAGGAATGTAGCCATAGGTTTTGAAAGTGGTAAGGCTATGACGACAGCATCAAAAAATGCAATCGTGGGTTATCAAGCTGGATTAGCAATAATTAACGCTGGTGAAAATGCAATTTTAGGAGATGGAGCTGGTGCATCAATCACAGACCACGGAAGAAATGTATTTGTAGGACATAATGCTGGAGCAAATCAAGAAGGTGAAACGAACGTATTTATAGGTAAAGATGCTGGTTTAGGTTCAAGTGGCTCTGATAATGATGGTACTGTAGCAGTAGGTTTTAATTCTCTTCAAGCATTAACTACTGGTGCTGGTAATGTTGCAGTAGGTTATCAAAGTTTAGATGAAATTACCACAGGTGCAAATAACACAGTAGTTGGTTATGGTGCAATGGGTAATGCTGATAACGATGAATCTCATAATGTTTGCGTTGGAAATTTAGCTGGAGACGATTTAGATGGTGGGGATCAAAATGTAGTGATTGGCTCATTGGCAGATGCAAAAGCCACAGGACAAAATCAAACTGTAATAGGTTATAATGCTCAAGCTGGTTCA
>FUFK010062468.1_pt1 | contig 10003 bp, 20 predicted proteins | sample 1021851 | NCBI WGS metagenome assembly FUFK01 (sample SAMEA51879418, study PRJEB19060) | metagenome | reverse complement strand
GATTATATCGTCTTTATTTAACATGTTGCAAAAAAGCAACAATGAAAAAATAAATATGCAGTTGACAATAGATAAGTTGACAGCAGAGCTCGACGCACTTAAGAAAGAAGATAAGAAAGCAATTAAAAAGAATGAAGAATAGATTTTTTGAATTATATAGCGGCACACAATTAACACAGTTTTTAGAGTTTATTAAAGAAAACCCTGAAGAAAACTTTGTGTATGTGTTGCAGCATCCACCACAAAACATAAATATTATGTCGGCATCAGACTATGGCTATCTGGTTATTTGTTTACCAGAAAATTCACAGATGATGTTCAGTCCAGCTCCTTTCATTAGAAAGATGCGTAAAAACTTACAAGATTTTAAAGACACAGACTACATACTTTGCACAGGTGATCCTGCTATCATTGGATTATCAACTGCAATAGTGAGTGACATAACAAATGGTAAATTTAATTTATTAAAATGGGACAGGCAAGAAACCAGATACTACCCATTGTCATTTAATCTATACGATAAAGGAGAATAACATGGAGATAAACGACATTGATTTTGAAGAAGATCAACAAGACTTAATAGAAAAAACAGATATTCAAACACTAGCCTCTTATTGTCAGGAGCTNCAACANAAAGAAGATGANATNTCATCGCTCGAAGATTTGTTGAAGAAAAAGAAACAAGAGGCAGACAAGATTGGATCAGAGATCATACCCAATCTCTTAGCAGAGCAAGGGTTATCATCTTTGAAACTAGCTGACGGCAGTTCGGTTGATGTTAGAAAGTCATACAACTGCACCATCAAGAAAGATGAGATGGAGTCAGCGTACAACTGGCTTCGAGAAAACGGGTTGGGTGACATCATTAAAAATGAGGTCGCTGTACAATTCGGTAAAGGCGAAGATAACAAGGCAGAACAATTGTTAGGCCTTGCAGTGCGAGAGGGCTATGAGCCCTCGCAGAAGCAGAAGGTAGAACCTATGACTTTGAAAGCACTCTTTAGAGAGCGTGTCGAGGCCGGCCTCGACATGCCCTCGCAATTCTTTAATGTTTTTATTAAAGATCAAACAAAAATAGGCCGGAAGTAAAGGAAACAAGAAAAATGAACCAAGTAGCGAAAAAAGAAAATTCAAGCGTTGCTTTAAATAGCATGTTTGAGCAAGACGCTAACACGAGTTTTAGTAACATGGGGTCAGATGACTTTGCGTTACCATTTCTTAGAGTGTTAGGTCAACTGTCTCCCGAGACTAACAAACGGGATGCAAAATATGTGGAAGGTGCTGAACCAGGTATGATATTTAATACCGTGACTAAGCAACTCTACGANGGTGAAGAAGGAGTCAGCGTAATACCATGTTATTACAAACGTGANTACGTTGAATGGTCTGATCGTGGTGAGGGCACAAGNGCTCCTATCGCGATACACTCTGTNGANAGCGGCATAATNAAAGAGGCAACTCGNGATGCNAGTTACAAAGANAGATTACCAAACGGTAANTATCTNGANAATACNGCNTCNTANTTTGTGCTGTTNGAGTCAGGTGANGCNGCNTTGATTTCTATGAAATCNACACAATTAAAAGTGAGTNGNTCATGGAACTCNATGATGAACAGTATCAAACTNAAAGGTAAGAATGGTATGTTCACTCCNGCTATGNNCAGTCANGTGTANAAACTNAANACAGTNCANCAATCAAANGACAAGGGNACTTGGTTTGGTTGGANNNTNGAAAAGGTTGGTCCTGTTCAAGANAAAGGTNTATACGAGCAGGCAAAGAGTTTTGCTGTAAGCGCTAATAAGGGTGACGTTACTGCAAAACATGGTGAAGAAGANACNAAGTCNAAAGACGCGGTNCCGTTTTAATCATGAAAGAGACGCGTAAATACTCCCCCCCTTACGCGTCTCTGACTTTTGACGAGGTGTGGCTAGCCGAAGATGAGCTATGGGATATAAGTTTAAAGGAGTCTAAGAAACAGAAAGAAGAGAGGATTAAAAAATTAAATGAACAGAATTTGTCCGACATGCAAAAAACAGTTCGAGATAACGAAGTGGCAGAAAAGTAAAATATATTGCAACGACATTTGCAAGCCTACGTTTAGACCAAACAGAGGCAAACCAAAAACAGGGAGGCCACGAAAGAGTGAAGTTTAAAAAGATATTTGAAGGCAACAACAGTGCGTATGGTCAGCTGATATTATCAGGAGCGACAAACGACAAAGGCAAAGCAGACGGTAAGGCTTTTATAAAAAGACAACCAGTCACTGATAATCTTTGGGAGGATCACCTAGCTGGTAAAGATCCTGCTCTAGGTGTCATACCTATAAACGAAGACAATATGTGTAAGTGGGGGTGTATTGATGTGGACGTTTACAATGTCGATCACCTAGTTTTAATGAGAAACATAAAGGGTTTTAGTTTTCCACTAGTCACATTTAGATCTAAGTCTGGTGGTGCACATCTATTTTTATTTGCTAAAGAGTTTATTCCTGCATCACTGATGCAGTCAAAACTCAAAGCAATGGCGGATGCTTTGGGTTATGCAGGTAGTGAGATATTTCCTAAACAAACTGAAATATTAGTGGAGCGTGGAGACACAGGTAATTTTTTAAATTTGCCATACCACGGTGGTGTGCGTGGTTTAAGATACGCAATCAAGGCTGGTGGTGAGGCTGCTAGTTTAGAATCATTCTATTCTATATACGACGAATGGGCACAGACAAAAGAAGAGATAGAAAAGATAACTGTAAAAGAAACAAAAGTAGAAGAGGCGTTTGAACAAGGACCACCTTGCTTAAATAGATTAGCAACAGAGGGCTTTGGTGAGGGCTCAAGAAATAATTCACTGTTTAACATAGCTGTGTACTGCAAGAAAGCTTTTGAAGATTGGGAAAACCAGGTAGGACAATACAATCAAAAATATATGGACCCACCATTAAGTTATCAAGAGGTGCAGTTGGTGATTAAGTCTGTCACCAAAAAAGGTTATGATAAATACAGGTGTAAAGAGCAACCAATATGTGGTGTGTGTAATGCTGCAAAGTGTAGAACAAAAAAGTTTGGTGTTGGTTTTGAAGAAGAGCAGATGCCAGAGCTAGATACTCTTACAAAGATAACATCTAATCCGCCACAATGGTTTTTAAATGTTGGAGGCAAACGTGTAGAATTGAAAACAGAGCAGCTACACAATCCTAATTTATTTGCAATAGCTGTATTAGATCAGGCAAACGTAGTGTCACCAATACCAAAAGCGCAAGACTGGAGAGAAGTTTATTTAAAAACTTTGATGCAAAACTTACAAGAGATAGAGCCATTGGAGTCACTAGATCCAATAAATCAGATAGTAAATTTATTGTACGACTTTACAGTCAACAGACCTGCTGCAAGAACAAAAGAAGACATGCTCAATAAGATGTCCTGGACTGATGAGGGTTACACATATTTTAGAATGGATGACTTTTATTCTTTTTGCAAACGAAACAACTGGGAGATGGATAAAATTAAAACAGGTAATTTAATTAAGACACTCAAAGATATTTTTGAAGACGAGATTAGAATGACTCTAAAGAACCAGACACCAAGAGTCATAAAGATAAAAGCGATGAGAAAAACAAAACCAGAAATAAGCCAAGAGAAATATCAGGAGACACCTTTTTAATGAAAAAAATAATACATGTTAATATGCATAAAATAAGAAGTAATAAAAAGAATGATACGAACGATCCTGTTATTACGGTTAAGACGTACAAATCAAATAACTATGCACACGAAGTTGACATACAAGGTCCATCAAAAATAGTTTACTCAAAAGATAAACCATTACCGTGCGGTGCTAGAGTTTGGATAGAGACAGAAGAAAAAGTTGTTTTAGATAATGGGTTGTGCATAGATAAATGAAAACAATAATACTAGGACCACCGGGCACAGGCAAGACAACCACACTACTAGATTTAGTGGACGACTTTTTACGGTCAGGCACAGACATAAAAAAGATAGGATACTTTTCTTTTACAAAGAAAGCTGCATGGGAAGCAACACGTACAGAGCAGAAGAAAAATTTATGTTGGACCACAAAGATATACCATATTTCAGAACACTACACTCACTAGCGTTTAGAATGTTGGGTGCAAAGAAAGAAACTGTCATGGGTCACGCAGACTACAGAGACTTTGGTTTGAAATGTGGCATACCAATTAAGACAGCTTGGTACGAGGAGGGCAATGGCACATTTAATTCTGACAATGAATATTTACGTTTGATAAATAAAGCACGAGTTTTAGAGATACCTGTCTTAGATTTGTATGACAGAAACCAGCACGGTATGGACATAGAACGAGATCTATTATATCTTTTAGATCAAGAACTTAAACGATATAAAGAGGAAAAAGGACTCATCGATTACAATGACATGGTTTCAAAATTTATTGAACAAGATATTTCACCATCTTTCGACGTACTATTTATCGATGAGGCGCAAGATCTCTCTCCACTACAATGGAGAATGGTTAGAACGTTATGGAGCAAAGCAGACAAAACATATATTGCCGGTGATGATGACCAGGCTATTTTTAAATGGGCTGGCGCTGACGTTGATACTTTTATCGCACTTAAAGAAGAAGTAGATTACGTCGACACATTAAACCAATCTTACAGAATACCTGGTGGACCGATACATGATTTATCACAAAGAATAATTAGAAATGTTTCTAACAGATACGACAAAGACTACATGCCAAGACAAGAGATGGGTGATCTTACAAGATACTCTGACGTCACGCAGGTAGACATGTCACAAGGTGAGTGGCTGGTGTTGTCATCTGCAAATCATTTTCTAGACGACATAAAAGATTTGTGTGAACTACAAGGTTGGTATTATTCACACAAAACAAAAAACTCTGTCAAACTAGATTTACTTCTTGCAATACAAACTTGGGAGAGATGGAGAAACGGTGAACAACTATTACCTGTTGCATCAATAAAAAATATTTATTCTTACCTAGGCGCTAACGTGACCAAGGGTTATCAAAAAGGTAAAACAATGGACGAGAACGAAGAGGGTTATTACATTGAAGAGTGTCTCGAGAACCACGGATTACAAACACAAGATGTTTGGTACAAAGCGTTTGCAGGTTTAGATACCAACACAGAAAACTATATTCGTAACATGCTATCAAACAAAGAAAGTTTTAAACAAAACCCACGCATAACTTTATCAACAATACATGGAGCAAAAGGAGGTGAGGCTGATAATGTATTACTACTACCTGATATTACTAAGTCTGCTGCTGATCAAAATGACATGGATCCAGACGAATTACACAGGTTATTCTATGTTGCTGTAACACGTGCGAAGAAAGCTTTGCACATACTAGAACCGAGAAACTATGACAGGGCATACATACTGTGAGATTTCATGAACATGTAAAAGGCGACAAAGCAGAATGCATAGCCGCAATGTGGTTGTGGGACCAAGGATATTTAGTTTGTAGAAACATGTCTCAACAAGGACCGGTCGATTTGGTTGCAATAAAAGAAAATGATATTACACTAATAGATGTAAAATCAGAGTGCAGAAGAAAGCGAGACGGATACAAAATTAACAGATCACTAACACCAATACAAAAAACAATTGGTGTAAAAATTTTAAATGTCAACGTAGAAACAGGAGAATGTAAATATGTCTAACCCATACGACAACCAGGTCGGCGGCGACCATTATAAAAAATACGAGATACAGCCTAGCGAATTCATCAATAAAAACAAATTGTTATTTGCTGAAGGTTCTGCTATAAAATATATTGTAAGACATCAAGATAAGGGAGGCAAAGAGAGCCTCGAGAAAGCGAAACATTTTATCGATATGATAATCGAAAGGGACTACAGTTGAGGACACTACAGCAACCGCTCTTCACACCAGAGACAGAGTGGGTACCACCAGACAGATTACCAGATTTATCTAGTCACTCAGAGATAGCTATTGACTTAGAGACAAGAGATCCAAACCTGCTCACAATGGGATCAGGTTCGGTAAGAAGAGACGGGGAGATAGTCGGCATAGCAGTTGCGGTCGAAGGCTGGTCCGGCTATTTTCCTATCGCGCACGAAGGTGGTGGGAACATGGACCGCGGATTAGTCTTAGATTGGTTTGAAGAATTATTACAAACANCNNCNACAAAAATATTTCACAANGCCATGTACGATGTNTCCTGGATNNGNTCACTTGGNTTTTANATAAANGGNGGNATCNTNGANACGATGATTGCTGCAAGTTTNATNGANGAGAATGAGATTNAGTTACACNCTNGACTCTGTTGGTAAAGATTATATNGGNATGCGTAAGAANGAAAAACTTTTACAAGANGCTGCAAANGANTTTGGTGTCAATCCAAAAGCAGAGATGTGGAGACTGCCCGCACCGTTTGTGGGTGAGTATGCAGAAAAAGATGCAGAGATGACACTGAAGCTGTGGCATGCACTACAGCATGAAATATCAAAACAAGATCTGTGGGATGTATTTAATTTAGAAACTAATCTGTTTCCATGCCTGGTTGATATGAAATTTAAAGGTGTGAGAGTTGATGTGCAAAAAGCCATGTCTGTTAAGGCACAGTTATTAGAAACAGAGAAAAAATTATTACAAGATATAAATAAAATAGCAGGGTTTGATGTAGAGATCTGGGCTGCTGCATCTATTGCAAAAGCATTTGATGGTCAAAAGATTCCATACGATAGAACAGAGAAAGGCGCACCAAGNTTTACNAAAAANTTTNTNGCNACACANCCAGCAGANCTNCCNAAANTAATTAACGAAGCAAGAGAGATTAACAAAGCAAACACAACATTCATCGATACGATACTCAAACACGAACACAATGGCAGGATTCATGCAGAGATAAATCAGATACGATCAGATCAAGGCGGCACAGTGACAGGACGTTTCAGTTACAACAACCCGAACCTCCAGCAGATACCAGCACGACACAAGCATCTTGGACCGCTGATTAGAAGTTTATTTATACCAGAAGAAAAATGTATGTGGGGTTGCTTTGACTACAGTCAACAAGAGCCCAGAATACTAGTGCACTTTGCATCACTGATGAAGTTAGAGGGCACAGGCTCGATCGTTGATGCGTACAACGATGGCAGCGCAGACTTTCACCAGATGATCGCGGACATGGCCGGCATCGAACGTAAACAAGCAAAGACAATTAATTTAGGAATTATGTATGGCATGGGCAAGAACAAACTCATGGCAGAACTAGGACTTATGAAAGACGCAGCTGAAAAACTTTTGAAGACGTATCATCAGAAAGCGCCTTTTGTAAAAATGTTATCGGAGGCTGTAAGCAGACGAGCTGATGACTCTGGTAAGATTAGAACGATCGGGGGTAGACTCTGTCACTTTGATCTTTGGGAGCCGCATGGTTTTGGTATCAAGAAACCACTACCACACGCAGACGCACTCAGGGAGCATGGACCGGGGATTAAACGTGCTTTNACATACAANGCNCTNAANAAANTAATACAAGGNTCAGCTGCTGACATGACAAAACAATCTATGNTGGCGCTGTACCAGGAAGGAGTAATACCACATGTTCAAATACATGATGAACTTGATATCTCAGTANCAAGCATTGAAGAGGCACAAAAAATTATTGATNTTATGGAGCAAGCGGTNGAGCTACAGGTCCCGAACAANGTAGATTTTGAGAAGGGGGACAGTTGGGGTGACATCAAGTAGAGATGATTTAGCTGAGATTACACTNGGAGTCTGTGATGGTTGCAACAACTATGTGCCTTTCATACGNCTGTCTGANAAAAAAGANGCCAGAGTATTTAAATGCCTGTCNTGCGGTCACCAATACAAACAGTTGGTCAATGGCAAAATACAGTTTGTGCACCTAGATGANATATATAAATTNGCTAAATAGCTGCTCGCCCCAAGAATNGGAACGAGCAGGCATTGAAAGGTGTGAAGATATTTTTAAAATAAATTAAAATAAACTATTGTCAAATATANTATTTAAACTATATAATCCCATATAATAAGTTAACAAAAGGAAAGAAAATGCCAGATATAAGTAAATTTAAATCAGTGTCAGTATCCACGGATACACACGCAAAACTTTTAAGTTTAGCACAAAACAGGTTTGAAGTGCCAGTAAGTGTGCAAAAAGTTATAGAATTTTTATTAGAAAAAGAGCTAAAAAAGAAGAAAAATGGTAGATCTAACGGGCGATCACGAGGTTAAGGCTATCTGTCCCAGGTGTTTTGGGAATGGCTTTATTCGTATGCCAGCAGGTTGCGCACACCAGATAAACTGCCCACAATGTGATAGTCAGGGAGAAGTATGGTTGCCAGCAAGCCAATGTCGCGTTAATGTAGAGGGAGGAGTCGAACCAAAATGGATGAAAAGTGGAGAAACCATATGAGTCTTATAGAGAAGCGCATCGAAAATTTAATAAAGGTCATGAAAGATGCCAAGGACTATGACATGAAAGTCATATGGAATAATAAATTACAACAGCTTTTTGATAGAAGAAAGGCCAAAGCATATGAAAGACTTGAAGATCAAGCTCGAATGGTACACTAGCAATCTGTTGGTGTGGGTAATTTTAGCAATAAGTTTAGGATTAATGATTGTAAATATCGTAACGATGGCTAATATGTATAGTGTTATTGAAACGATGTGGTTGGAGATACAACAGGTCAAAGAAACAAATGTGAGTCTTTACCAATTTATCGAGGAACATCGAAATGACTTTGATTAAGGAGAACAAGGTGAGAAGAGAAATCCCTAACAGGATGATGAGTGCAACTTTCGCGTTACCAATCGACGAACGTCGAGTGGTTGGCATATTAGATTATGTTGCAAGTGATACAGGCGTCACGCCCATGGCATTCTGGATCAAACTCAAACCAACAGATTCGTACCTGGATCGAGAACTCAGAGCATCAGGCAAGCTGATATCTCGTTGTTTACAGCACGGTGAGTCATTGAAAGATTTAGTAGATACACTATCTCAAGATAATGTGATTGGTCAGATGGCAAACTATTTGCATAAAAACATGGAAGATATTATTATGGGTAAGCAACCGGACAAGAAACAGCGCATGCTGTCGACTGATCCATACGCAATGAAGGAGTAATTATGGTAGTTAAAACACTAGTAAAACAACTTGGTAAAAAAGCTCTTAAAAAAATGAACGGTAAAAAAGAACCACAGTCGCTAGCCGCTCAACGTTCAAAAAGAGCTGACCGTGCTCAAACTAAAATGGCAAAAATGCTGTTAGACGCACCTAAAAATATCAGAAAACGTGGAGGTCAACCTTATACTAAAAGAGATGTAAACGAAATGAAAGAAGTAATAAGAGCGGTTATGAGAATGCAAAGCAAAAGAAAGAAAATGAATTAATGGGAAGAAAAGTTCCATACTCAAAAAAAATGATGGGCGCTCTAAGAAGGGGCGGCTTTAAACAAGGCAACCGAGGCAATCTTGGTTATGATATCATTAAAGAAAAGGGTGTAAAAAAAATAGAGTTATATGGCACGTTAACACCTAAGATCTTTGGCGAGAATTGATGGACGAATTTGAAATAGATTGGATACCAGAGGACACAGGCGCGCCGTATGAGGTTGAAGACATACACCCTGATATACCAGCACACACAATAGATAAGATTTGTAAAAAGAAATTTGGACACACCAACTGGGCCAGGATGGGACAGATGAGTCCTGAAGATCTAGTCGGTAATCCACACGAGTTTGATTATGAAAACGGGGTAATCTTTTTTAAGAACGCCCACATGGTATGAAGATTGTCGATAAGTACGTATACCCAAAGAGTTCACGCGCAAATATTGCAGGGCTTAGGCATTACACGCTCGATGGACAAGAACAAAAACTACCATCCGTCACAACCGTCCTCGGACAAACGCAACCGAAAGAAAAACAAGAGAGCCTAGAAAAGTGGCGCCAAAGAGTCGGTTTGCGCGAAGCTCAA
>FUFK010066367.1_pt1 | contig 10004 bp, 15 predicted proteins | sample 1021851 | NCBI WGS metagenome assembly FUFK01 (sample SAMEA51879418, study PRJEB19060) | metagenome | reverse complement strand
ATTCTTGTTGCCTTGATATATCTTGTAATCCACGACCTGTTCTAAGTGATAAGTTTTGTTCCTGTAAAGAAGCTAAAGCATCTTGCCTAGCAAGTTGTCCTGTTCTTAATCCTGATGATGCTTCAAGATCTTCAGTTTGTAAATTTAATAATTCTTGTTGTCTTTGAGACTCACCAGCTCTTGCACCAGATTCTCTAATAGCTGACTCTCTTGCAATTAAATCTAAACTACCTTGTGACCTAAGATCTCTAAGTTGTGACTGTGTAGATCTTTGAGCTGCAGCTTTATCTATACCTAAACCTTCTAATTGATCAGCTATTTTTGTTTCTGCTTCCATAGTTGCAGATTTTAATTCTGCTTCTCTTATATTAAATTGCTTAGCTTTTCTATCTTGTTCTGCTTGTAATCTACCTCCAGTAAACTGTCCATCCTCTCCTTGCATACCTAATTCTTGCATTAATGCATTTCTTTGTATATCTGTTCTACCTAAAGCTCTTGCTTGTGCTTCTTCTGCAAAATCTAAATTAGATTGTACTGCTTCTCCTCTTAAATCAAAACTTTCAAGTTGTCTACCTAATGCTTCTGATAAAAATCTTTGTTGATTTAACCCTGATAATGCTTGTCTACCTAATTGACCTTGTTGCCTTCTAAGTTGTGCATTAGCTAGATCTTGAGTTAAAACAAATGCATTATTTGTAAATAGCTCTCTTGTGTTATCATACGAATCAAATATATCTCCATATTCTTTTTGCAGTTTTTTTGTATCATAATTGCTAAGAATATCAGCTATATCTGTGCTTAATTCATAATCTATTTCTGTAAATTGTGACATATTTAATCCTTAATAACCAAAGTAGTCGTTATATAATTGTTGCCTTGCTAAAAAACTAGAATCTCCACCAAATCTATTAATTTGATCTACAATCGATCTATTTGGATTTAATCCCATTGCATCTGCTAACATTCTATTTTGATTTGCTGTGCCTGTAAATTGACTAAATGGGCCTGTTCTATTGCTTGTAAATCCTGGGCCTACATTCATAGTATTGTCTATTGCTGCTGCTGTTGTACTTTGTGTAGCAGGATTCATACTACCAGTTGGTAATTCAAATGGAGGAGGTGACATATCTGTATTTAAATTTCCTGTAATATTAATATCATTCTGATTAAATACTCTTTTAGTAGTTACATCTGCTCCTGGTGTATTCATAGATTTTATTGCTTCAGGTAATTTATTTGGTGAATCATTAGCTGGTAAAAAATCTAGCAAACTTTTTTCTGAAGGATTAATAATTTCTTCAGCAGTTCTTAATCCAGGATTCTGTGCTAATCCTTCTTCTGTTACTCTCCTTCCAAACTCATCACCACCTATTCCTAAATTTCTTGCAGCTGCATCTCTTACATCTCCAACTAAATCTTTTCCACCTCTAATTACAAAAGAGCTAAAAGCATCCGTTAAAGCACCTACATTAGCTGACCTATTCAAATCTCTCAAAGCTTCTGTTCCCTTACTTCTAAAATCTGCTATTTTGTTTTTAAATAAACTTTGCTCTGCTATATCATCAACCTTAGTAGTTCTTTGGGCTATCTCTTGACCTAATCTAGAGCCAATACCTGTAATTGCAGCACCTGCTAATGCTCCTACACCAGGAACAGCTAAACTTAAAAGCCCGCCTACAAATCTACCAATACCCATTTTATTTCTACGATTCTGCAATTGGTCTTGAAATTTTCTTTGTGATTCGTAAAACTTTTTTAATTGGTTTGATATTAATTGTGCTAAATTAATACTTGCTTCAGTAGCCATCTCAAGATCCTTTCGTCAATTCTTTAAATTCATTTATATAAACTTTACTACCTATCTTTAAATACAATTTAGGATTTTTTGCAGTTTCTTTTGCAATAATAATTTCACCATCACTTAACTCTTGTATGTTAGGAACTTTAGTAACTATTGGTATTTTACCTTGTTGTAAGTTNCTTAATCTTCTTTGTATTGGCTCCATTATGCTAATCTCTTTGTTGTTGTTCTAAACTCAATAGATATTTCATTAATCTTTATACCTTTAGTAGTTCCAGTAGCAGCTGTATTTTGTATTTTTAATTTAATACTTTGACATTGTACAATAGAACTAGGTACTAATTTTAAAATAGTGGGTGTCGAAACACTAGAAAAATTACCTGTTAATGTAGTAAAGCTTGTCGAGCTGTCAGTTGCAAATGATACAGGATTAGTATGAGATGCATCAGACTCATAAGTCACATAAATAGCATATATTCTTTTTATTCTACCAGGGCTATCAAAGTCTATATCTTTAGTTGTAAAAGTAAAATTACCATTAGCATGTGCTTTTGGAATATCTTTCCAAACAACTATTCCTGGATTTGTAGTTCTTGGTGCTTGACTAGAACTAATAAAATTATTACCACCACCACTTATTAAGAAATCACTAGATCCATATTGATGTGCATCTTCTATTGCTAGAATATCATTGTGAGAACCTGGTATGTCAGTTGTAATTACATTATTTCTATTTGTCCAATTTATAAAATTAGTTATAACCGTTTCAGTTGGAGTAACTGATGTAGAATTATCTGCTTTTACTATAGCATTATTTTTAAAATCATATAAATATGCATTGTTATTATCTTTAATACAATCTTTAACTATTATTAAATATCTATGTTCATTATGATAGCCTAATATTGTACCTTTAGTATAAAAACTAATCCATGATTCTGTTTTTAATTTATTCTCTAACAAGTTCTTAACTTGACCATTATATAAATATAAACCATATTTACCAGCCCATACTACACCAAACTCAGTTTTTACTAAAGCTGATGCCATTTCACATCCAGCTCTTTCTATTGTATTTTCTAAAAACCAGTTTGATGGATTAGGGTTAGCAATATTGATTATAAATAGCTTATCTCTTTTATAAGCAAGTAATCTATCAGAAAAACTAGATAGAGCAGTAAACTCACTTGCATCACCTTGTACAACATCTATAAAATTATCTCTTGGAAATGTATCAAACTTATTTATAGGTGTATACATTATTCTATCTCTAAACTGCTTAAGAACATTATCACTCATTTTAGTTCTTATATTTGCAACGAAGCATCTTCTATTTGTTACCTCTGCAGCTTTATAACCTTCACCTACTCCACTTATTGTTATTTTTTCTTGTTCATTAGAAAAACCATTTAATATTTCATAAGTTTCTAAATTAATATCAGTACAATGTATAGACTCAGCTTTAGCTTGTGTTGCAGATGAATTATCAGACCAAGCAGATACATTATCATCTGTTTCAAAATTTAAATTCAAATTAGGTCTAATACCTTTTGTCATATCTACATCAATCAATAAGAAAAAAGGATCTTGTGTACCATCTACTCTAGCATATATTCTTGCACCACTTATTCTAGAATCATAAGCTGCATTTGCATATAAAGCAAATTCTAATTTTTTATTAGCACCACTTGGAGTAAAAGTATTATTACTTGTTGGTATAAATAGTAATGATTCCTGATTACCATCATATATATAGGATACAGCTATTTGATATGCAACATTAGTAAAAGAAGATGTGCTTAATGATGTGTCACCTATAAATCTTAAATGAAATCCTGTACCATTACCTGTAGGGTATGCTTCTGATCCACTTGTAGCTAAGAAAGTAGGTGCAGCTAAATCATTCTTTTTTGCATCCCATCCATCAAATACACCATTTGCACTTGTAGTCAATACAGTTTGACCTGGGCCACCAGCTTGAAAATGATCTCTTTTAATATAACCTAACCATACATTTTGAAAACTTTGATTATCAGCTGGACTTGCTCCATTTTGAGATAAAAAGAATCCAGCATCACTTATCCTTACTGCGTTATTTGCATAATAAAATACTGGTCTAAGATTAGAAACTATACCTACCTCACCTGCTTCGCTTGATTCTGCAGTTATTAATCCTACATGGTCTAACACTATTTTATCTTTTTGCACATTTAAAACTCTAAGATTAGATTTATTATTAGTGCCTTGATCAGTTGCCCCAAATACATGTATATAATCTCCTGGTCTTATATTAGCAGCAAGAAAATCATCTCCATGATGAGCACCTGAACTGCGTTTAATTACATCATTTAAATTTGTTGTAGAGCTAAATTCAAGTTCATCTGTTTTAGAATAACATAAATCTCTATCTCCAGTCATGTTTGCATTTCTAAAACTATTATGACTACCATCAGATATAAGATTCCAAGTATCTGTACTTTGATTGTATAAACTTATACCCATCGTAATTGCATCTACAAATACAAGCCAATGATCACCTTGGTCTGTAGCACCAGAAGCATTTTTACTTGCTGGTGAATCCAAGCCCATTGTATAGTCACTTTCAAAAGTAAATAATCCATGCCCTGCAGTAAGGTGTCCTTTTAATGCAGAAGCACCCGTATTTGGCCCAAAAGTAGTGCTAGAATCGAAAGTTATTAAGTCACCCTTAGTTGCATCCGTTGTAGTAATTAAACCGCCTAGAGTGTTAATTTCGTTTCTACGTTTAAAGGAAACATTGTTAGCTTCTGCTAATGCATTTAATGGTATATCTCTAGGATCTGTATCATCAATCAGACCTACAGAAAAATCATTTAGATTTAGTATTTCTTTTGGCACGTTTCTTTACTTTTCTTTTCTTCTTCTTACCGTAATATTTTCTACGATCAGATATAACATCACTTAATTTCTTCATCCTATAATCTTTCCATTATAAGATGTTTTACCATTTATAATTGTTAAGACATTTAAATTAAAATCACCATTAGTAAATATATCTAGTATACCTACGTTGTGTGTCCAATTAGTCTGTCTGTTCTTTAAAAATTCTTTCTCCATTTTACACAGGCAACCCATGGAGTAGGCCATCTTTGCTCCTGTTAAATGTGTAACTACAGACTTCATAGAATCATGAGTATGTCCATAGATTACATTGACTCCTAAGTTAAGTACATGACTCCTCGTATGATTAATACCTGAATAATGTCCACCATGATATGCATATAACTTAGAACCCAGTATCTTAATGTATTTACCATAGGGATAACTATCATAGCCTCTTTCTTTAATCTTAAAAGCATTTACAGCTTTATATGCTTTCAAATATGGATTCTCTTCAACGAAGTTATCAAACCAAAGTTCATGGTTTCCCATAGTTAATATTTTTTTCTTTACTTTTGCTTTTTTACAAGCTTCATCTATTCTATCTAAACCTTCATTAGCTAATACAATTTCTTCTTTTATAGCAGGTAATTGATATTCTAATGGAGGTCTTTTCTTTTTAGCCCATTGCCAATGACTTACACTCTCGCCTTCTACAAAGTCACCAAGCAATAGAAATGCAGAAGGCTTTACGTATTCTAATACCTTTAATGCACAGGAGAGTGCTTTTTCGTCATGATGAGGGAAGTGAATATCAGGAAAGACAACAACAGTATCTTTAATTTTCAAACTATTCTCTTATCTCAAAATGTACAAGGTCATCAAATCTATTATCTTTTGTTTTGGTATCTTGATCCCAATCACCACCCCAACGGATATTTAACCCCATCTGTGAAGCAATACCCAATACAAAACCACTAAAGTAGTGAAACCTATCGCGATCAGCCCAATCAATAGGATAAGGAGCAACATCAACCGCAATGCTAGGGCTTTTATTGTGTTTGCCATTAGGCCACTTAACTTTTGAGTTTCCCTTGTTATATGCTTCATCCTGCTTCTTTTGACCTCTATGTCCTTCTATAATAGTGCAATCAAAATGCTTTACTACTTCATTAAATAGATTTACCAATCTTTGATCGCAAGTATGCAGTCTTGATTTACTTCTNGTGCTAAACCTTGGCATTACTTGCTTAAGACTTTTCCCATTACATCTTGAAATACATTGTAGATAGCTGATATAACTTTCTCTTCTGTATCTTCATTGATAATAGGTATGTTTACACTTTTATTTAATTCTTCAATAATCTTTGCTTTATTATCTTCGTTAAATAAATATTCCATAATCATTTTATTGATCATTATTTTTTCCTTTTCTTCTTTTTCTTAGCAGCATTACGTTTAGATATTGCTGCAGCTTTTCTTTTAGCATCTGCTTTGCTACTAGCACCCCAAGCTCTTAAAGAAAGTAATAACCTAGTAGGTTTACCATTCTTGTACTCTGGGCCTTTCATACCACCCATACGTGCTAAGAATGATGCNCTTCTAGGATTGTCTCCACTTTTAACAGGAGCTTTTAAGGTACCACCTTTATAAGATGCTCTACCTTTAGCATTTAATCCNCCTTTAGGATTNTTACCTGCTTTTCTTGTCCAGGCTGGTGATTTATACTTTCTTTTTCTTGGCATTTCTTTTTTTCTTCATTTTTGACTTTATGATCTTAGCTTGTAAAGCTTTAGGTAAAGTTTTTTGCTTTGCTGTAAGCATCCCTTTACCATTCTTCTTTTTAGTCATTTTCTTTTTAGTATGTCCAGGCATTACGCGTTTCTTACCTTTCTAGCAACTTTTTTAGAGTATTTTGCTCGTTGCTTTCCTTTTCTACTTGCTGCTCTTTTTGCTCTGTTTGTAGCAGCTTTTTCCGATTTACTAAGACTTTTCCTAACTGACTCAGGTAGATACCTACCTCTTTTTGCTCTTGGTTTTTTCTTGTCACCTTTACTTACGTAATCCCATTTTTGTTTTGACCATTTAGTTAACTTATTGCTACTAGATTTTTTACCTCTATATCCACCACCTGCTTTTTTATACCTAGCTGTAGCAATCTGTGCTTTACGTGCTGACCATTGCCCTGGTCTACCACCTTTACTGCCAGACTTTACACTAGCAACAATACGTTTCCATAATTTAGGTTTAGTTTTAGTAGCACTCGCCATTATTTTTTACTATGAACTTTCTGTACTTTAAACTCAGCCATAAGACTAGCACCTTTATGTTTCTTAAATTTGCCTGTATGTTTCATAAGTTTATATGTAGTACCTTTTTTCATCCAATGAAAACCTTTAGGTGCTCTAATTTTCTTAATCATTAGTAGCTTTTCTTCATTCTTCTTGTTTTAGGCATAGTCTTTTTCATGCCTTTTTTCATAGTTTTCTTTTTTGTTTTCATAGGTTTTTTTTTACCACCCATTTTTTTACCGTACATTATCTACCAGCCTTTCTTCTTTGTTTAGAGCCTCTGCCATTACCTAGCTTAGCTTCTATATAGTTAAGTTGATCAGTTACTTCATCATTCATTTCTTGAAATTTATCTACCATTATATTTTTGGCATCAATAAGTTTTATTATTATATCTTGTAGATCATCAATCTTTTTATTTAACTCACTTGTCATCCACTTAAACGTCATAAATAATATAGTTGCTGATAGTCCAGCAAAACCTATCTCAGTCCAATTTTCCATCATTTTTCTTCAGTTACCTCTTCTAAAGTTTTTTTCAATGCATTAACAAAGGCTTGCTTACCAAACTCTAACTGCTGCATATTAAAATTCATTGTTTCCATTTTTCTTGCAAGATCTGCAATATGATTTACCATAACTTTTTGTTCATCATTCATATCATCAATTACATATTCTTTACCATCAAGATTTAACATAGCTTGTTTATTTTCTTTTTTAGCCATTTTATTTCCTTTCAATTGCACTAGAATCACCTAGTATTATTTTAATATTACCTATTAGTGAGTCTACTTCAAACATAGACTGCATTAATTCTTCTTCAATTTCTTCTTGAGATTTACCGATATAAAAATTATCACAAGCCCAANAGAATAAACCAATAAACAAAGCAGTAAAAAACATACCATTAAGAAAGCTATCAAATCTAAAAGTAAATTTTTTAATCTCTTCATTCATTGCAGCAACTACAATTACAATTACAATCTTTCATTTATTCTGTTTCCTTTAATGGTTCAATTATAGGTTTACCATTTTCATCTGTCCAATTAGTGTCCATCATGTGTTGGTCTTTTCTATCTGCTATAACCATCCAAGATACATTTGCAGTTGATTCAGAATTTTGACATTCTATTGTTAGAATATTTCCACTTACAGAACCTTTTACTGCATCCCAATCTGATTCATTAGAAGTAAAACATTGAACGTCATCACATAATAAAACAAAAGTTCCTTCTGTCATTCCAGCTACTTCATCAATATTAATAGTAGCTTTACCTTTTACAAGTGTTACCTTATCTCTATAAATTAAATCTGCCCTTGGAGATTCTGTAAAAGAATGAACAAGGTAATGAGTGTCTTTTTTGCTTGGTAATGGATGGTCTATCTTAAATGAACCAGAACCTTTTGATACTGAACCAATAAATGTAGCAGAGCCATCTCCGTTAATCCTAAAATCAGCAAGACCTGAAGATCCATCTCTACAAAGAGCAATTCCCCTTGATGTCGAGTTTGAGCCAATCATTGCATATTGTGTACTACTAATAGTTACATTACCAATTAAAGTTGCAGCAAATTGAGAAGTTGTATCAGCATACACATTACCAACAATAGCCACATTACCAGTAATTTTTACTTTTTCTGTACCAGGATCTCCTCCTATACCTATTTTACGATTACCATCTATAACCATAACAGTATCGTTATAACTTCCGCTCCCATAACCTGGAGCATCATCATTACCTACTGTTATAGTAAATGCATTACTTCCTCTTAAACATCCTACATACCAATTTAAACCACCACTACTTACACCATTGTTAAAATAGGCATAAGCTCTAGATTGTCCTGCTGTATGTCCTTTTAAAAGAATTCTACCATCATCACCAGAAGCATTATTACCATCAACGGTTATGATTGAAGTGCCTCCACTATCAACGTTAATGTTTCCAGTAAAATTAGCAAGTCCAGCACCATTAATACTTAATCTTTCGTTACTATTTCCATCACTAGCTCTTGTATAAAAAGCTAAACCAGAATTAGCTGACTCCATAGAGTAAATTCCAGCAGAGTAATGAGCTGGAGATGCAACACCTTTAACTTGAAAATCAAAAGTTTCTGTACTTGTACCACCTTGAACTCTTAATACTGCATCATTATTTGTTGTATTTTTAACATGAAGTCTAGTTGTGGGTGCAGTAATCTGTCCAATACCAACACACCCGTTAGTATGAATCCTCATCTTTTCAACTGGGGATGAACTTTCTCTAATTTTGAATATCATACCACCATCTGTAGTATCACTATTGGTAGGGTGTATACTACATCTATCCCTATCACCTTCAGACATTGTTATTCCAGTTCCTTGAACATGAAGTGTGTTTTGTGGTGCAGCACTTCCACCTATAGTTGTACCATCACTTGTTATTCTCATTCTTTNCGTAAAACTAATTGTGTTTCCAGCAGTTCCACTTGCTGCAGTAAACCATTGATGCGTCCCAGAAACCTGTCTGTATCTTGTAGCTTCATCTGTGCTTTGATAAACGTAGTTACCAGCTTGATTGTAGTGTACATTGTGATTAAAGTCTACTTCGCCACTTGCACCTTGAGTTCCAAACGATAATATTGAAGCATTACCACCAACTTGTAAGCAGTCATAATTAGTATTTGTTTCATCAGGAGTTACTCCTAACCCTAAATTTCCACGACCATTTAATGTCATTCTTGTTGGTGGAGCACCACCAGCTTCACCATTCCTTGTATGAAAAGTTAATCTACCTTCATTTTCATTACCATTTTGTATAGTACCTTGAATAGATGCAACTTGTGGAGTAGAACCATGATTTGTATAAAAAGCTAAATCACCTATTCTTGCAGTTCCAGATAAATCAGCAGTTGCTCTCAATGCTATTTGAGCATCAGAAGTAGCAGTTACTTCAAGTTGTCTATTCATACCTCCAGAGTTTGCTGGTGCTGCACCAATACCAACATTTGCACCACCTATTTTTAAACCATCTGTTGATGTTTCAAAAAAAGTATGCTCTGAACCAGCTTTA
>FUFK010043702.1_pt1 | contig 10004 bp, 20 predicted proteins | sample 1021851 | NCBI WGS metagenome assembly FUFK01 (sample SAMEA51879418, study PRJEB19060) | metagenome | reverse complement strand
AATTACAGAAGAAGCTATTGAGGACAATCTTTATGACAGGCTTGCAAGTAGATATACAAAAGCATTAGCTAGATCTATGGCACAAACTAAGCAGATTAAAGCTGCTGCCATATTGAATAATGCTTTCAGTACATCAAGTGCAATCGGCGATGGTGCTGCATTAGCATCTGCTTCACACCCAACTATCAATGGTAACCAGAGCAACATCTTATCAGTCGCTTCTGACTTAAATGAGACATCATTAGAGCAGGCATTGATTGATATTGCAGGTTTCAAGGATGAAAGAGGCTTGAAGATCGCAGTTAGAGGTACGAAGTTAATAATTCCAAAAGAGTTACAGTTTACTGCTGAAAGAGTATTGAACAGTAATTTAAGAGTTGGAACTTCTGATAATGATGCAAACGCAATCAAGAACATGGGTATGTTACCTGAAGGTGCAGTTGTAAACCATTTCTTGACTGATACAGATGCATTTTTCATTAAGACAGATGCTCCAAACGGTTTTAAATACTTCAACCGTTCACCGATCAAAACCGCTATGGAAGGCGACTTTGACACAGGGAACATGAGGTTCAAGGCTAGAGAAAGATACAGCTTTGGTGTCTCAGACTGGAGATGTGTATTTGCAACTCCGGGTGCATAAATAATTTTGCATTTTGCATAAAACGAGGACAGTGCTTGCTGTCCTCGTTTTTTTTATGTATAATAAAATCACCTTGACGAAGAATCAACTTCGACATTTGCCAAGACAAGGAGATATACATGGCTAATTCAACCTTTTCAGGCCCGGTGAGATCTGAAGGCGGTTTTACTTCTATAAGTAAAAACACTTCTACGGGCGCAATCACAACATTATCTAGTATCAACTCAAGTGGTATTACATCTTTTGATGCGAATACAATGCCAACAGAAGCAGGAACTGGTATCACTGGTGGAACAGGAACCATTTACAGAAGTTCTGTTCAAAGAGTTGGTGGTATAATAACAACAAGAATATTGATAGACTTAACTGGTTTAAGATCAACCGCGTCTGGCGACATTATTGGTGTTAACGGTACATCTAATGTTTGTCACATAGGACAGATTACAGCCGCTAGAAACGGTACAATCTTAACTGGTAGTATGGAATGTTTTGAAGCACCAGCAGGTGGTGATCCAGACATAAACGTACACTCTGCAACAGAGGGAACTGGTGTAGAAGACGGTGCTATTGGTGATTTAACTGAAACATTATTAGTTAATGCTGGTGATGCAACACTTGGAAGTAAAGTTTACTTCACTGCTGTGCCCGCTGCTGATGAGTTTTTATATTTAACCCTCGGCGACACAACAGATGCCGATTACACAGCAGGTAAATTGTTCATTGAATTAATGGGCTACGAAGCTTAGTTAGGAGATACAAATGGCAGGTTCAGACATTAAAGCCGTTTTCATCAGTGATGAAAATGCTTCAGATGACGACAGATTAGTCACAGCTGCCCGACCTAACACTTCTGCAACTATGGCTAACACTACCTTTGCGGGAGGTGGAGCAAGGAATGTAACCGTTACGACCACAGGCACCGGTGACAATGCAAAAACTTGCACAATAACTGGAACAGATGTTTTTGGAAACGCTATGACAGAAGTTATTACTTCAACAAGTTCGGCAGAAACAGTTGCGGGTACAAAGTTATTTTTAACGGTTACAGCAGTAGAGTGTTCTGCTCAATACGCAGCTAACATTAAAGTAGGGTCCGGTGATTTGTGCGCTCAAGCTATAAACAGTAGTATGAGAGTTAGATTGAAGGGCTTTTCTATTGTATCTGGTGGCACGGCCGGTGTTATTGAATATATTAACGGAACACCGGAAAGCGGTACGACTTTGTTCAAATCTAGGACTATTGGAACAGATAATACAACTGTCGATAGAACAATACCAGAAGAAGGAGTTTTGTTTGATAGTGGTATGTCTGTGAAATACACGATTGCAACTATCGACATGATGACATTTTTTCATGGCTAGAAAAAAAGACAAGCAGCCGCCTAAAACAAAAAAATATTTCCGCCCCACAAAAAAAGGGGCGGGAATGACAGCAGCGGGTGTCGCAAAATACAGACGCGATAATCCGGGCAGTAAATTGAAAACTGCTGTAACTGGTAAAGTTAAAAAAGGCAGTAAGGACGCTAAAAGAAGAAAGTCTTTTTGTGCTAGGAGCGCGGGTCAAATGAAAAAGTTTCCAAAGGCAGCAGCTAATCCTAATAGTAGACTAAGACAAGCTAGAAGAAGGTGGAAGTGTTGATGGCTACTAAAAAAGAAAAAGATCTTTTGCATGAACTAGATAAGAGATTAGCTGTTTTAGAAGATACTATGGATCGTCTTGAAACTAATCATTTAACTCATTTACAAAAACAGATAGACAAGATTGATGCTCGTATATGGGCTATAATATTAGGAGCTGTATTACAGCTTGTTGGTATAATTTCAATATTTATAGGGATTAGTAACTAATGTCAGCACTTGGACTTAAAGCAAAACGCAAAATTAAGACGGTTGCAAATAAATTGAAAAAAGCGTCTAAGGCACACGCAGGTCAGTCTAAAATATTATCAGGATTGTTAAAAAATGGGAAACNAAAAAGACCCAAAAAAAGGAAAGCGAGGCAAGCATGAGATCAGCAGTTAGAACTGGACCCAAACCATCTAAGCAGAAGGTCACATACTTTAAAAAAGGTGGAGCGGCTAAAAGTAAGGGCAGTAAGATTTGTCCAGCAGGTAAAGCTTGGGCTAAAAGGACTTTTGATACATATCCATCAGCTTATGCAAACATGGCAGCATCAAAATATTGTAAAGATCCAAACTACGCTAAAGGTGCAAAAGGTAAAAAATAATGGGCGCTCTTAAAGACTGGGTAAAACAAGATTGGGTTCGCATAGGAACTGATGGTAAAATTAAAGGAAAATGTGGGACATCGAAGGATAAAAAAAACCCTGACAGATGTTTACCTAGAGCAAAAGCAAATAGTTTAACACAATCACAGCGAGCCTCTACTGCTAGGAAAAAGAAAAAAGCAGGTGCAAAAGGCAAGACTGTGGTCGGAAACACACCGGCCGCAAAGGTTACCAAGATGAGCAGTGGTGGTCGTGTTCCAGAGACAAAGGCTAAACGTCCTTTTAAGGGTAAAACAGGCTCAGGGACAGTTGTAGCAAGAGGTTGTGGCGTTGTCATGGCAAATAGAAGAAAGAAAACAAAAGGCGCAGTTAGTGCATAAAAGGAGAATTAAATGGTAATGAAGAAGAAAAAATCTATGAAGAAAAAAGGCTACGCGAAGGGCGGAGCTGTTAAAAAAATGATGGGCGGCGGAGCCGCGGGCATGAAGAAAAAAGGTTACGCAAAGGGCGGGGCTATCAGGAAAATGAGAAAAGGTGGCAGAGCCTAAGTGCCTTATCTACAAAGCAACATCCCGCACTTTAAATGCTGGGTGAGGAAAGAGTATACTCACAATCACGAGCAATATCATGGTGATTATTTGCATGCTATGGCTATTGCAGTTACCACTGTTCCTGATAGATGTTTAAGTTTTCAAATGATATTCACTGGTTGTGAGTCTGATTTTGATGATAGTACAAATATTCACGGCGGCGCTATGTGGGCAAGGATGCCTATTACAGCCCTTGTTGCAGACACACCTTTAGAAGAGTGGCCAGAGCCCATGCCTGTTCACTTAGTGCAACCTTGGGACTGTAGTTCACATTATCATTCAGTTATTAAGTACGATAGAACCAGTTCAAGTCCTTGGAAATGCAAGATAGATGGGGAGTTTTATACTGGAAAATACTTATTTACAGTTGATTATACTGAATCTGATATAGCCGATGATCCGGCTCAACATAAACAAAGTCATGTTATAGAATTAACTGATGCTGGTAAATGGACTGGAAATATAGTAGCATTACCTAATAACAGGGTTCGTGCNACNAGNCCTGCNTTNTGGGAAACNGGNGAAGGNGCNCCTGATTTTAANCCNAGTCAGTGGATNCANAACGCAGAATGTGATAATAGTTATATGGACCCAAAGGTGACGTTTAATAATTTATACAAGGATTAGATATGGCAACTTCCTCATCAACCGATTTTGAATTAGATGTAGCAGAATATATTGAGGAAGCTTTTGAAAGATGCGGCCTTGAAGTAAGAACAGGCTATGATCTAACAAGTGCTAGAAGATCTTTAAATATCATGTTAGCTGAGTGGGCTAATCGTGGTTTAAATCAATGGACTATCGAGCAAAGAACTCAGACAGTTACTGCGGCCGATACAGAATATTCTTTAGGCACAGATGTTATAGATATATTGTCGGCAGTTGTTCGCAGAGACGGTACAGACTTTGCTATCAGTAGAATAAGTCGTGATAGTTATCTCGCAATACCAAACAAAACAAGCACAGGGAGAACTACACAGTTTTTCCTAGACAGACAAATCACACCAAATTTAAAAATATGGCCTGCACCTGAAAACAGCACAGATGTTATACGATATGATGCGCTTACAAGAATACAGGATGCAGATGCGCCTGTTAATACTTTGGAAATACCTTTTAGATTTTATCNATGTTTGACGGCTGGTTTAGCTTACTATTTATCTATGAAAAAAAATCCACAACTTACACAAATGTTAAAAGTTGTATACGAAGAAGAGTTTGAAAGAGCAATGGGTGAAGACAGAGATAGATCTAGCTTCACTGTTACACCACAATATGCTTATTTTAGGAGTAATTGATGGGTAGGTTTGCGACAGGTAAATTTGCAAANGGNNTNTCNGATAGNTCTGGTATGGNNTATAANCTNNGNNANATGAANCTTGAGTGGAACGGNTCNNTNGTNGGTCCNGANGANTTTGAAAGAAAACANCCNCANNTGGGNCCNTTTAATGTNCCTGTTGACGGNCAAGCTGTNAAAAATGCAAGACCNGCANGAACNGANAACCCNNTNGAAAGACTTTTANNNCCNNATGCTTTTTTNTCNGGATCNTCNGGATCNGCTGTAATNACNGTNACAGANGCTAGTCANGGNAGAAGCACNAGCGATACGGTAAGNTTTAANAAAGCAAAAGGTTTTGATGGTTTTACTTCAGATGTTTTGAATAAAAATGACGGTTACTCAATAACAGTTGTTACCACAGATACATATACTTTTTCTGCATCAAGTGGTACAGCTACAACAGGAGGCGTGTTTGGAGGTGGCAATGATGCTACAGCTGGACCCGTTACGGTGACACCATGAGCTTTACACTTGCTACATTAAAAACGGCTATACAAGATTATACGGACAATAGTGAAACTACTTTTGTGAATAATCTAAGTAATTTTATTAAGGCCGCAGAAGAAAAAATATTTAAAAGCGTGGATCTTGATCTTTTTAGAAAGAATGTGACGAGTGCGTTTACATCATCAGATCAATTTTTAACAGTGCCAACTGATTATCTTGCATCATTTTCTCTACAAATAACCACATCAGGTTCAGAAAGTTTTTTACTACAAAAAGATGTGAATTATTTAAGAGAGTATACACCAGCTTCTTCAACAACTGGACTACCTAAGTATTATGCTAGGTTTGATACGAACAATTTTATTGTGGCCCCAACACCAGACAGCAACTATACTATTGAGCTTCATTATTACTACCGTCCGACTAGTTTGACGGCTGGATCTGATAGTGGTACTACTTGGATAAGTAATAACGCGCCTTTTGCATTACTTTACGGATCTCTTGTAGAGGCTTATACTTTTATGAAAGGTGAACAAGATGTAGTGCAAAACTACAATAATTTGTATCTACAGTACATGGAGCGGTTAAAAGATCTAGGAGAAGCAAGAGAAAATACAGATGGGTATAGAGTTGGTCTACCGTCAAGGCCGCGAACATAGGAGTAAAAAATGGCAACAGCAAACGCAGCAACCAATTATCTTGAGAGAAGATTATTACATTATATATTTAAGAATAACTCTTTAAGTTTTTCAAGTCCGGGAGATAGTATATATGTAGGACTTGCAACGGCAGTAAGTGCAGCAGAAACTGGATCTGTAACAGAAGCTGACTTTACAAACTATGCAAGAGTACAAGTGGCTGCTTCTGGCTGGACAACAATAGGTTCAGATTCAACCGATACACAAACTGCAACCAACGCAGCTAATATTGAGTTTCCAGCCTCTGGTGGAGGTGGAGATGATACAATCACTCATGTATTTATTGCAGACGCATCAAGCAGTGGTAACATACTTTTTGTTGGTGCATTAGATGCAAGTAAAACAATAGCTAGTGGTGATATATTTAGAATTAATGCAGGTAACTTAACAATAGAGTTGAAGTAATGGCACTTGTAATATCAGATAGAATAAAAGAAACGACAACCACAACTGGCACTGGCACTTATACATTAGGTGGTGCGGTTACTGGTTTTGAAACTTTTACTGCTAATTTAAGCAACTCCGATACTACATACTATGCTTGTACTGATGGCACAGACTTTGAGGTTGGATTAGGAACATTTACATCTTCTGGAACCACACTTGCTAGAACAACTATTTTATCAAGTTCTAATTCTAATAATGAAGTTAACTGGTCTTCTGGAACTAGAACTGTATTCTGTACATTACCAGCCGCTAAAACTGTTTTTTTAGATGCTAGTGGTAATATAGTCGCTGCAAATGGTAGTAATTTAACGGCATTAAACGCTTCAAATTTATCAAGTGGTACTGTTCCAAATGCTAGACTAGACGCAGAACTACAAGCATTAGCTGGATTAACATCAGCCGCAGATAAAGGAATACAGTTTACTGGATCTGGCACTGCTGGGACTTATGATTTGACCTCTGCTGGTAAAGCATTGCTAGACGATGCAGATGCTTCTGCACAAAGATCAACATTAGGATTAGGCACAGCCGCTACACTTGCAGTGGGTATATCAAACACAAATGTAGCACAATTTACATCTGGTGTTGCAGATAATGATTTTTTAAGAATAGATGGAACTTCTGTAGAAGGTAGAAGTGCTAGTGAGGTTTTATCTGATATAGGTGGTGTAACGGCAGCAGACGCATCCAATGATGCAACAGCTTTAGCAATAGCGTTAGGATAATNATATGGCAAATACATTTAAATTAGTTTCAAAGGCAGGTGTAACAAGTGCCGATGTTATATATACAGTAGCGAGTTCTACAACGACAGTTCTACTTGGAATCATGTTAGGCAATACAACAACAAGTCAAGTTACTGCTACAGTTACAATAGAATCAGATACATCAAATAGATCAGGAGCGAATAACGAAGACAACCAAAATGTTGAGCTTGTTACAAATGCACCCATCCCAGTAGGATCATCACTAGAACTATTGGCTGGTAACAAAGTTGTTATGGAAACAACAGACGTATTAAAACTTACAGCGAGTGGAGCTACAGATATTGCTGTATCAATAATGGAGATAACNTAATGCCCTTTCTTGGTAAAACTCCAGTTACAACTTTTGAGGCTACAACTGCTGTACAAAGATTCAATGGCGATGGATCAGATACCACATTTACATTAAGCAGAACAGTAAGTTCAGTACAAGATGTACTTGTATCTGTAGATGGTGTTGTACAAGATACATCAGCATATACCATACCAGATGGTACAACCTTGACATTTACTGCTGCACCTAGTTCTGGAACTGCAAATATCTTTGTAAATTTTTTAGCACCACAAACTGGCACAGTTACACCAGCAGATGAGAACAAGGGTAATTTTAAGGCAGGTGGTTTGTTTAGAACTAATGCACAAAACTTAACTGCTAATACAACGATATTAGCTACTGAAAATGCACAAGTTACTGGAACACTTACAGTAGATAGTGGTGTTACGTTGACAGTAAACAGTGGTGGAAGGTTGGTGGTATCGTGAGTACAATAAAAGTAGATACATATTTAACTCGTGGTGGTGCATCAGAGATAGCTATTGATAAACTAAAGGGTGCATCAAGTGCAGGTTCAATGACTGTCGTTGGAGAGGGTGGCTCAACTACTACTAACTTACAGCAAGGGTTGGCTAAAGTATGGTCTTGTGTAGAACAAGGAACAACTGCTTTTGATGACAGCTTCAATTGTAGTGGAATTACAGATGTAGCAACTGGTAGATTTACTCCTGCGTTTTCTAATAACATGAATAATGCTTTGTATTCATTGACAGGTTGTTGTGATGCTAATGGTGCAGTTGCACTATATGGTGGTGCAAATAAAGCAACAAGTTCTGTACAACTTCAAACTGGAGATGCTCTTGGTTCGTCTGGTTTAGCAGATTATGATGATGCAATGAGTACAATACACGGAGACCTAGCATGAGTACAGTAATAGTAGATTTATCATACGTTTATATGATGACATCAGGAGGATTATCGTGAGTGAAATAAGAGCAGATAAACTACACAATGTTTCAGGCGATAATGACAGTGGAATTGATTTATCTACTAATGACAAAATACTTTTAAAGACTGCTGATACAACTGCTATCACTGTTGATAGATAGTTCAGAAAANGTAGGAATAGGGCAAACTACTCCAGTAAGAAGANTGCATATTAAAGATACTTCTGCTGATATGTATATTGGTTTAGAGGGTGGCACATCAAATAATGTTGGTATTCTTCTTGGAGATACAGATAATCATACACTAAGTAGAATAAGACATGATAATTCTGATAATGCCCTTGAATTTCATACAAATGAAACAGAACGTATGAGAATAGTAGAGGGTGGCAATGTTCTTGTAGGAACAACTAATCAAAGCCCTGCTGAAAGTTCTAGTGCTACAGGAATAAGGCTTGGTAGTAATGGTGGCACTCAAATAAGTGTAAGTGGTCAAGAAATAATGAGGGTCAACCGTAATTCAGATGATGGTACACTAATTAATTTTTGTCAGGCTTCAACAAGTGAGGGGCATATATCAATAAGTGGCACAACTGTTTCATATAATGGTGGTCACTTATCAAGATGGTCACAACTAATAGACAACAATCGTGATGATACCATAGTTAAAGGTACAGTAATGACCAACCTTGACCAAATGGCAAAATGGACAACAAATGGTGTTACAGAAGATAATGAACAGTTGAACTGTATGGCAATATCAAGTGTAGAGGGTGATGTTAATGTTGCTGGAGTTTTTGTTAACTGGGATAATGATGATGATGTTTATACAAACGACATGAACATAGCAATGACAGGTGATATGGTTATTTGTATTGCTAAAGGAACAACAGTAGCTAGAGGTGATTTACTTATGAGTGCAGGAGATGGTACTGCAAAACCTCAAGGTGATGATATTGTAAGAAGTAAAACAATAGCAAAAGTAACATCAACAAACGTATCACATACATATGATGATGGCACATATCTAGTGCCTTGTGTATTGATGGCTTGTTAAGGAGTAGGTAATGGCAAACGGAACAATAGCATTTGATACATTATCAACAAGTGGACAGATAGATGGCACTGCGAGAAGTATAGATACTGATTATCTTTTAATGGGTACAAACAAGGCTTGGGTTAACCACGACCAAGCGACAGTACACGACAGTTTTAATGTAGGTTCTGTTACTGATAATGGAACTGGAGATTACGGATTGAATTTTACAAATAATATGGTCAACATACACTATTCTGGTGGTGGATTTGGAGTACACGATAGTGGCAGTTATACAGGGATAGGTCCACAGTATGACCATGATGACCCTTTTACAACGTCACAGGCTACATATAATTATCAAAACACTAGTCAGAGTCAAATTGATGTAGAACCAGCAACAGCAACGATTGTAGGAGAACTTGCATGACAATAGAAACACCTGAATTTCAAGGCACACATCTTTGGGATAGATTGTGTTGGGCAAAAGAAAAACTAGAGCCACACAGAACAGAATATTGTGTTGTATGGGAAGACCCAGAGACACCTGATGAACCTGCAAAGGTTACACACCCTGACCCTAATTGGATGG
>FUFK010043412.1_pt1 | contig 10005 bp, 8 predicted proteins | sample 1021851 | NCBI WGS metagenome assembly FUFK01 (sample SAMEA51879418, study PRJEB19060) | metagenome | reverse complement strand
TGTTACCAGCAACAGAGTTTGCACCTTTACCTACAGTTACAGAATTTATTGTTGCATCAGCAGCAGAGGTTAAACCACCAGTAAGAGTTCTAAGATCAATCCAGCCATCATTTGCTGAATTACGCATTTTTAATAAACTATTACTCGTATCAGCCCACAACATATATGCAGCGGTGGTACTGGGAGCAGAACCAGAACTGTTATTCGTTAATATCGCCTGGAGTACATTATTTAAATCAGTTCGGACATTAGCTCCAGTGGAGTTATCTATAACATAATCGTGTGTAGCCATTACCTAATCCAATTTTTTATCTAAGTATATCTTAATTCAATACTAACTACCACGCCCAAATCCCGTTGCAGCATATTTGAAATTTCTGTTAACAAAAGTTTCACTACCAGATGTATCTCTATTTTTTACATCTATCGTAAATCCTGTACCAGAAATACTAGATAAAGCAAAAAAGTCTCCAGCCTGGGCATTTTCTAAAGTAATTCCAATATTAGGCAGATAAGCAGAAGTAGATCCTCCAAGTGCAGAAGTTCCTGTAAAGAAAGGATGCTGGAACGTAACTGCTTTGCTTGACGTACCAGATGCTATTGCAGTATTTACAGTTTCAGTTCTGCTATCAAGTTCTGCTGTATAGCCTAGTTGATCTATTTCGATAGATTGTGCAGGGTCGTCTGTGTCCATCTGACATCTAAATCTGAATCCACGACCAATGAATGTTCCATTTGCAAGTGTGTTGAACTTAGTGAATCCTGCTCCAATATTGCAGTTGCTACTTGATATTGTTGCACTGGATGAAGCAGTAACAGTGAAAGTACTACTGCTTGGTACAGATTGAACCTCAAAATATCCATCAGTTGCACCGCCACTCGTAAAATCAATATCAACAAAAGTTCCTGCACTGAATCCATGACTAGATTTTGTTACTGTAATTGTCGTTCCAGATTGTGTATAAGTAGCTAAATCAGAGGTAGCTGGATCGCTGTCAGTAGTTGCTACCAATAGTTTTGCGTTGACATCAAAGGCAGTAGCACCATCAAAGTCTGTCCAAGTATCAATATTTCCTGATCTTTTATCAATCAAATCATTGGGATAAAAACCCTGCGTAACAAAATGACGTTTTAATCTAAGTGGTTGTTTTCCTCCTAAATCCAGTTTTGAAGCAAAATCATAATGACCACCAGTAATATCAACAGCACCAATAAAATCAAAGTCAGCAATAGCATCAAAATCGGCTTCATCATCTAGTGTTACTAGAGAGCCAAGAACAAGGCCATTTACATCATCAGAAAAAAAACAATCAACTTTATCTCCAGCAAAAGGAGGAGAATCGGTATCTTCTCTATCTGCTAATACAAGTAACTTGGGTACAGGATCTGGATTAGTAACAACAACTGATGCTTCACCAGAACTTAACCTACCGCCATCATCCCTAAATTTTAAAATATACTCACCATCAATCGCTGGAACAAGCGTTTCGCTAACAGATCCTGGCAATCTTGGAATTATGTCAACAGAATTAGTAAAAGTACCATTACCATTTGTAAGATTACTATGTCTAACTACTACGTTGCCACCATGTAAAACATCAACATCTGTAGATTGATTAAAACGTAATCTTAGTAGTTGATCTGATACTGGCTCTACAAGTAAACCTGTAACATCAGCAGGTACAGCAGTTTTACCAATAGTATTAACACTTAAAGTAGTAGGTGTAGTAGATGGTTTACCTAATGCATTAAAGCTAAATATTCTAAATTCAAAAGTACCAATATCTGTCTCAAATATTTCAATATCAGGTCTACTTACTGTTTGTGTTACAAAGTTACCATTATTAAAACGATGTTGTACTCTATATTGATTTACACCTTGTACTGGTGTCCAAGATACAATTAATTTAGAAACAGCACGATTATTAAGTACAACAATTTGTTCTTGTGAAGTTAGGTTTGATGGTGAAGGTTTTAAATCAGTTAATGTTGTTACTGTTCTTGTAGGTAGTGCTGTACCATCTTCAACAAAATCATATTTACCAGTGTTGTGTGTTAGGGCTGTAACCGTATAATTCAATCCATCATTTTCTACAACATTTACTACTCTCCATGTCGTTGTTTGTAAAGCGGTGCTTTGATAAACCCAAACACTATTAGTTTGTGGTGCAGAAGTAAATGATGTATTTGTAGTACCATCTGCTCTTGTAACACTATTAACAGTAAAAACAGAATTAGTAATATCAGAGACTACACCAGTTTCTAATGTGCCATCTGATAATATTGCAGAAATCGTATCACCTGATGATGGTGTTGTAGGCAAGTCAGATATATTATCAACTGTTATTGATGTTGTTGTTGCAGTATTAATTTTACCTCCGCGCCTTACGCCTGCCCTAACAGGATCTGCTATTTGGATAATTTGACCAGGTCTTACTAGTACACCTGCCTCTAATGTTGTTGTAAATGTACAAGTTTCACTAGATTGCTGTTCATTGTATAAAAACCAACGCCCCATCCTTGCAGCCTGTCCTCTAGATGTACAAGCAAAACTTTTTATATTTTTTACTACACTTCCATACTTTGTTATTGCTGTTGTATCCTCTACTGTCTCATAATCTATTGTTTGTGTAGCCATGTCAAAATATCCAACATTAACAATTGTATGCCTTGTTTTTAATGATGTACCTGCGTATGTGAAACCACCATCAAGAACATTAGCAAGAGTAAACTGATAAACAGGATCAGCAGGTCTATCTTGAGATATTGTTATAGAACCAGCAGAATAAAAAGGCATTACACGCATTACTGCACATAAATCATTTATTAACGTAAATGCCTCATTACCATTATTAATATTTACATTACAACTAAATCTAGGTTCTGTTCCTCCATTACCATCATCAATTTGGGTAGAGTTATAAACTGATGCAGAATAAAAAGCATATTGATCAATAGTTGTTTCACTAAGAGAAGCACCATATCTAGTATTAGTTAACAGATCATATAAAATCCATGCTGGATCAGATGTCCACTCTTTATTAGTTTTAAAAGTACCATTAAATGTACCACTATAACTTATAGAACCATCTGCTCGAACTGTACCATTATGAGGTATTTTTACTTTTATACCTCTTATTTTGTACATTCTTGTAGGTATTTGCGGAAACTGTTCTGCATCAAACCGTATACCTACATGAGCAACATTTGCATATGCTCTTTGCTCGTTAATAATTTCTGTAAAACTAACCCATTGGAATAAATCAACTAATGTAGATTCAGTGCTATCTGCTGTATCTCTTTCAACTCTAACTTGTACAGGAAAAGATATTGTAGATGCAAATTCTATTTTATAGTCTCTAAAATATGGATCTTTAGATCTACCAGTAATTGTATCTGTTAATGCAGTAGTTGTAGTACCATCATTTTCAATTACTTTCATAGTAAGAGAAACTGATGTTCCAACGATATCACCATCATCTTCAAATTTTTGTATTGATGGAAAACCTATTGTTATCCTAATTGCATTTACTGAGGTATTAGTTATAGTTTGTGTTACTGGAGAAGATGCTGTTACATTTGTGCCTACTGGATTTTCTGTTTCTATTGCAGATATTCCAGGTATATATGTTTGACTTGATGTACCAAACCTAGGGGTAAAAGTAACATTTTGAAAATTAAAATCAGAATCATCAGGACTTGTATTACTTGCATTTTGTTGTAATACTTGCGTACCATTCATAAATACATCTTTTAATGCAGCATTATTATATGCAGTAGTGCCTTGTGTTAAACCTGATGCAGAAGGAAAACCTTCTATTTCACCTTCAGATAAAACATCGATAATCGTAGAAAATTGTTTACTTCCTAATACACCATCAGGTAAAGTTGCATCAGTTATGGGTGTACCAGAATCTTCAAATGCATTTGTAATATTACTCATGCTTCACCTTGTACCTGTACTGTATCTACACCATTTGATACTGTTATAGACCCAACAAATATTTCCCCATATATTAAAGGTAATGAAACACCTGCTTTTGATACATTTTTTATGCCACTAAAGCTATAGTTTGCGTTAGCATCTAAATCATTTACCTGACTTGGTACATTAGGTATTGTTGGCGTAGGTGTTAATAATTGACTAGCACCACTTAGCATAAGACCAACACCAACAGTAGTGGCTAAACTTGCATAAGTTAAGCTTCCTACTATTACACCAGTACCAATTACACCTACTGCTGCTGCACCAGATAACGCACCTCCAACAACAATGGCTGTTATTGGATCAGCACCTTGTATTACAGGTGTTATAGTCACTGTCATTCCAATAGGATCTGCAAGTTGTTCTTCTGTGATGTCGTATTGTCCTACATTTACCTTATAATATTTATTTTTCATATAACTTTCTGCTTCTGGATGATTACATAATATAAATTTCATAACGTCAGGAATACTATTTACAACTGCCTCCTGTTCTTTCCAACCTAAAAAATCAGCAAGTTCACCATATACTTTTATTTTACGAAACATAACGTAACCTCCTTCCTGTACATTTTACAAGATTTCCATCATATGTATCATGTGAAGACAAACGAAAACTTAAATGATGCAATAATTTTTGTTCGCCCACATAAACTGCAACATGATTTAATCCTGTGCTTCTTATCCTTAATAACAAAGCATCATTAGGTTGCAAGTCCTCATTTGCATCAAGTTCTCTAAAACCGCATTCTTGCCAAGAACTATCAAAAATTGGATTGTCTTGAAAATCTTGTGGATACTTAGGTCTTTCAAAGTCTTTAATGTTTATACCTTTTTGTTTGTAGAAATCTCTAACAAGAGTCCAACAATCTTGTACACCCCATACCCATTGACGACCAATTAAGGGCGGATTATAACCACTTGGCTCAAAAGAATACCAAGCATGATTTATAAGAGATACAATATGCCATTTAATATTATATTTTTCACAACAAGCTAAATCTGCTGGGCTTGGTTGTGGTGGGCTAAAAGGGTGACTATGCACTATGCCNACTATTGTTCCATATTGATCTTCTGCTTTTATCCAATCATTAGGATCTATCATAAATTGTGCATCGAGATGCAATGCTAAATTCTTACAAGGAACATAATATTCCTTACCTTTATTAATAACAAGTAAACCACAAGATTCTTTTGGTTGTTCTTGTTTTGCGTGTTTTAATGCTTTATCTTTCCAAGTCATAATTAACCATTAACAAAAGATCCAACGCCTGGGAACAAATCTCTTGTAATTTGTCTTCTTGGTAGTCTAAGATTTAAAAGATCTAGTTCTGATACTAATTCAAATTCTACAAAATCTCTATTTTCTGATAATTTACGATCTATAAAATATATTTCATCAGGTAACTTGCTAGAAGTATCTGGAGTACCAAACGGATTTGTACCGCCTGTAAAATTTGCTGCATCAATATATCTTGCTAATGTTCTAATTCTTGTGAATTTTGCACCTGTCAAATCATTACCTGCTGTTGTTTGATTTACTAATGCCATTAATGCTGTAATAGTTCCTAAAGCATTACTTACAGTGAATTTAGGTCTTGGTATTTGTCCTTTACCTGTAAATTCAAAACCTTCTGCTTTTACAGGAAATCTTTGATATGAATTACTATCCCATATAAGTTCAGCACTACTATTCATATTTGATCCATCATGAAATCTATATACAGTACTAGCACCGTGTAAACTAGAATCTAGTGTTACAGTAAAAAGTTCTATTAAAGAACTAGGATTTATTTTTTGTAATTCAGATACAGGTATTGCCATTTATGGTTCAAACACTTCCTCAAATTTTGCAGAAATTGTAGCTTTACCTGCATAATTTACCTGTTTACGCCAACTAAGACATATATATTTTTTACTAGCAGATTCTGTAGGTGCTTGAAAATCAAAACTAGCTAAATCAGATATTCTCGCATCTAAAAATGTTTCAATTGTATCGCTATCAGCCTCATCTATATTTTCAAATTTAAAATTAAATTTTTTACCATTTTGATTATCTGGCAATCCTAGAATTACACGATGTTGATATCCATCACCTAATTTAATAACTCTTACATTAGGATCATTTTCTTTTGTAAATCCAAATGATGGGTTAATTGATGGAAATGTAGCCATAATTAAAATCCTTGATGTAATAAACCACCTGGTCTTTTTTGTACTATTAATTCATTTTGTATAGCACCTGCTAGGACTCTTCCAAGTTGATTACCTTGATTGTCATCACCTTGTACAGCAGAACCAGATGCATCTACATTTACAACTATGTTAGTAGATCCTCCACCAGATGACTCAACTCCTAAATTACCAGATCGACCACGTTTAAGAGGTAATATAGCTTCTGGCGAACCAGCCTCTCCCATAAGACCTAAATTACCTGCACCTCCGTAACGAAAAAATGTAGGTTCAGATATGACACCACCTTTTGCAAATTTCATTAAGCCTTCTTTGGCGTATGCATTACCAAATGCATTAAATTTTAATCCAAGATTAAAAATACTATTTACACCTTTTAACAATGGTGTCATTATTCTTTGTCTAATTATTATTCTTGTCATGTCTGCTATAAGTGATCTTGCAAAATCACTAAAGTTTAATTTTCCTGTCATAACAAAATTAACAAGTGCATCTTCCATATTTTTAAATGCATTAACAACAGTATCTTGTATCTGTTTTGTTACATCTTTTATGGACTCAATATAACTTTGCATACCTGCTGCTACTTTCGTACCAAATGTTTCATCTAGCTCTTTTTTAAGTCCACTTGTAGCTTCTTTCGCTCTTTGTGCATTTTCTACAAACTCATCAAATTTAGGAGTACCGAAAACCTCCTCTATCGTCATATTTTCTGTACCTTCAAAAAGTTTTTTAAGTTCATTTTTATAATCAATTGCTGGTTGTATTGTTTTTTTTATACCTTCTTGATTACCTTCACTAAGCTTTATTCTAAAGTCAAAATTTTGAAAGTTTTCGATAATATTTCCTAGTCCAGGTATTTTCTTAAAACCTTCCAAAGTATCTTTTAACGCATCCATCATTGCATTTACCATCTCTGCAACTTTGTTAAAAGCTTTTCTTATGTTACCGATAAAGAAATCAAATACACCAGATACAATTCCAAAAATATCAGATGTAATTTTACCTAAGACACGACCAACGCCTTGAAAAATATTAACCACATCCGTAATGTTTTTCTTAATTATATCTTTGTTAGTGTTAAAAAATTTAAGTGTTTTTGTTGTTTGATCTTGAAATAATGCACCAATATTTGCAAACAAACCTCCAAAGTTATCTTTAAAATTAGAAAACTCTGTGGCTAATCTATCTCCAGCAGCAGCAGGTGATTCTGCAAGAATTTTTGCATTCTCGCCATACTCGTTAAATAGTAATTTACTAAATCCTAAGAAATCATCAAGTGTTACTTTACCTTGCTCTAATGCTTTATCTAACATCGCAGGTGTCATATCCATAGAAGCAGCAAATAATGTAAAAGCTCCTGGTAGCCTTTCACCGAGTTGTTGTCTCAATTCTTCGGCTGATACCTTTCCTTTTGAGAACACTTGAGCGGTTGCAACCATTGCTGATCGCATATCTTCTAATGATCCACCAGTACCTCTTATACCAGAAGCTATAGAAACAAATACATCTTGTGCATCTTTTACAGATTTACCTGCACCAGTAACTGATGCTGTAAGTGCTGTAAATTGTCTAACAATAACGTCTTGTGGTATTGCTAACTCTGCACTTGTTTTCGCTAAGAACTCTTGTGCTTGATTGTATTGTTCTGTGTCACCAATAACAAGTTTTAATGCTAATCTTTGTTTTTTCAACTCAGCAGTATATGATCCAACTTCTCCTAATGATTGTCTAACACCGCCTAATGTTGCACCAACAGTACCACCAACAACAGCACCTGGTAATCCACCTACAACTCCACCAATAGCTGCACCTGCAAAGCCTTCTGCCCCACCAAAAATACCAGCAGCACCTATAGCACCAGCAGTTTTTGCAGCACCTCGCAACCTGCCACCCATTCCACGACTAGCAGTTCTCTGCATCTTTCTTAATGACTTGTCTAATCTATTTGCTTCTCTTGTTGCCTCTCTAAATTCACGACTACTAACATCTACTTGTCTTGCTAATTCTCTATAACCATTAGACAAAGCTCTTGTATTATTTATACTTTTTACTTCTGTTCTTTCTTTTTGTTTTAATTCTTTTATTAAACCTTTAACACTAATACCTGCACCTTTTGCACCTTTATTAAGTTTTTGTAAACCACTACTAAGTCCACGAAGATTTTCAAGACCTTCTGTTTTAAATACAACTTTTAAATTAGTAGTTCTATCTGCCATTATTTTTTATCCTTCTGCATAAGTTTCAATGCTTCGTATTCCATTACCTGTACTCCTTCAAACATAGCAACAGAATCTTTAACTGTATATATTTTACACAAGTATTCCAAAGATTTATAGTTTATGCCAGTTAATCCAGCCATACTGACATACCACTGCGTTGATAACTTCCAAAACATATTAACAATCTCTCTATTTTCTTCCCAAACAATACAATCTATATTTCTTTTATTTTGTTGTTCGGCTGCGATTTGTTCTTCTGTTGCACCAAATGCTTTTAATGCTTCTACNGTTTCATCTATNACATCACCCTGTACCCAATACTTCGCAACCTCTCTTAGTTTTTTTCAGAAGCTCCTTTCATNCTTTCGCCATAAGCNACAATNATTGCTTGNACAATATAATGNTTTTCCATTACTGCNTCTAGATTATCNTCATCAAAAGGCACATCATTACCTTCCTCATCCTTAATACCAGACCAACCAACAAGAACAGTTTTGACAAANTTGTCATCACCACCATCAATCATCTTATCGAAATCTTTACGACTAACATTTTTAAATTTAGCCGTAAATGTTTCTTTCTTAAATTTACCTTTNTAAGGTGTCTGAACAGTTACATCCCAATCGTATTCTGTAACTTTTTTAAAGACTAATGGCATAAGTTAGGTCATTACTATACTTAGCTCATTATTACCTGCTGTTGTAGGTAATGCCAAGTACGGTAAGTTTAGTGCATTTACACCACCAGTATCAGCACGNGTNACNCCTGTNATATCTGTCTGTGGAACATTNACAGTAANNATGTTACCNGCACTAGCNCCAAGAACNATAGAANTATTACCTGTNGCNGTAGCAACAGCNTTNGCAAAGTAATCNGTTGTNGCTCTNACNGGCTCTTCTATAACAGCAGTACCACCAGGNGCNCGATTAGTAATCAATACCTCNTGACTAGATGCTGTTTCTTTATANAGCACCTCATTGTTNAGAGCTAAATCAAAAGATTCTATTCTNTGTGATGTAGCACCATGAAATGTTGCAGTTGTAATATTTGTATCATTTACTTCTAANGCTGCTGATTGNTTAGCAACTGTAAATGTACCNGACATNGCTGTACTATCTGGAGCATTATATATACCAGTAAACTCAAAGTTGATTTGAGCAAACTGACCTGCTGCCATTGAGATAGTAGCTGTTCCTCTGCACCCTGTTATAACGTGCCTTGTNGCACCATANAAACAAAGNATTGTACAACTAGAAAAAGAAGAACTGACAGGAGCATANGTAACACTAGTNNNACTNNCNATNNTCTCNNNNAGTCCACANCTTTTNAGCAANGGTGATAANGCACTTGCAGTACCTGCNGNNCCTGATCCTGATAANTCAGCACCNAAAGATACAGCTACACGTTTGTTAGCAAGTAATGAACCTTGTGTACTGTTACCTAAAAATCCTTGGAANGTAGGTGCTTGTACNTTATCAGATTCNATNGGTGTTACTTCTATNTCAGTAACTTGNATAGCNTTAGAACCAGCTACAGGAGATGGATTACTCCCATAAGATGATTCAATCTTCGCTAGTAGTTTTGTCGTTCTTGTTAGAGCCATTGT
>FUFK010077012.1_pt1 | contig 10006 bp, 14 predicted proteins | sample 1021851 | NCBI WGS metagenome assembly FUFK01 (sample SAMEA51879418, study PRJEB19060) | metagenome | reverse complement strand
CTTATGGAGATTCTGTTAACAAAGTTGTAGTTCTTGCTTTAGGTTCACAAATAACATCAGGTGTAGGATCAATTAGTCCTGCAGATGTAATGGGATTAACAGGTGTATCTTCAACTTCTAGTGTTGGATCTCCTACAATAATAGGTAGTGTTGCTTTTGACTTAACAGGAGTTTCTGCTACAGCTAGTGTAGGTTCTTTTGAAATTAATAGTAGTCCACTTGTAACTCCATCAGGAATTTCTGCAACAGCTTCAGTCGGATCTTTAGCTCCTGCAGATGTAATGGGAGTAACAGGGGTTTCTGCTACAGCATCAGTTGGTAGTATTGAAATTGATTCAAGTCCTATTATAATTCCTACAGGTCAATCTTCAACTTTATCAGTAGGATCAATATCACCTGCAGATGTAATGGGATTAACGGGAGTTTCTGCAACAGCTTCTGTAGGATCTTTAAGTCCACCTGTTGTAATGGGATTAACAGGTGTTTCTGCAACTATTTCTGTTNNAGAGTTATTTATTCAAGCGTATCAAAACATTGACACGGGCTCAAATACATCGTATACAAGTGTTGCAACTGGCTCAAATACGAGTTATAGTGACGTCGCATAGGAGATAAAATATGGCATCAACATACACACCTTTAGGGGTAGAACTTCAAGCAACCGGTGAAAACGCGGGTACATGGGGTACAAAAACAAATACNAATTTACAAATTTTTGAACAANTNNCTGGTGGTTATACNACTCAAGCTGTATCTGANTCTGGTGATACANNNTTATCTGTNTCAGATGGNNCAACTGGTGCAACTCTTGCACANANAATTATTGAATTTACAGGANCANTAACAGCNGGAAGAAATGTAACAATTCCTCTTGATGTACAAAATTTTTATATTTTAAAAAATGGAACTTCAGGATCTCAAACTGTAACATTTAAATATGTTTCAGGAACAGGAACAAGTGCGGCTGTTGCAGCTGGTAAAACAATTATTGCTTATGCAAAAGCAGATGATGGTACAAATCCAAATATTACTGCAGTAGAATTTGGTGGAGATGTTGTTGATGATACCTCACCACAACTAGGCGGTAATTTAGATGTTAATGGAAATGATATCGTATCGACTTCTAACGCAGATATCGATATTATACCTAATGGAACTGGAGATGTTGTTCTTGGAGCAGACACAGTAAAAGTTGGAGATAGTGGGGCAGCCGCTACTTTAACGTCAAATGGAGCTGGAGCGCTAACTGTAACCACAGGCGGTGCAGCAGACTTAATTTTAAACACAAATAGTGGAACGAATGCAGGAACTGTTACTCTTACAGATGCAGCAAATGGAGATATAACTATAGCTCCAAATGGCACTGGTAGAACAAAAGTAACTAATGCATCACCAGGAACTAGTTCTACTCAAGTNGTAACTACCGATGGAAAAGGTCTTGTCTTCTCCATGGTTTTCGGGTATTAATACAAAAGGAGAATAAAAAATGGCAACACCGAATCTTGTAAATATAGCAACGATCACACCTAAGAATGCTATGGGTAGTTTATCTGATACAAACAGAACTACTATGATCGATGTCCCTGCAGAAACTGCAGTAAGAATAGATACAATATTATTAGCAAACATTGATGGAACTTCCGCTGTTGATGCAACAGTGGAAATTAGTAACGACAATGGTTCAACTTATTATAAAATCGCAAGCACAATTTCTGTGCCTGCAGATTCTACACTAGATTTAATTTCAAGACCTATCTACTTAGACGAAACAGACTTAATTGCCGTAACAGCAGGAGCTGCTAACGATTTAGCTTTTCATGTTTCTTATGTAGAAATGGTAGACTAGGAGACTAAATGCCAAGAATAATTAAACCATTATCAAAAGGAGATTTTACATCAGCAACAATTTCTGTTGATTCTCAAGGAAGAGTCATATCAGCTTCTTCTGGTAGTGGTGCTTCAAACTTTGAATATGTACTTTGGACTAATAGTGGTTCTAGTAACGTATCAGCACCTTCTAACGTTACAAAAGTTCAAGCGTTCCTTTGGGGCGGAGGAGGCGGCGGAGGCGGCGGAGATAATAACCCGCCAGAAAGTGGACAATCTGGAGGCGCTGGAGGTTTTGGTTATTTTACTGGTTCTCTTTCTGGACCAGCAACTGTTCCTTATTCTGTTGGTGGAGGCGGAAGCGGTGGTGGTCATCCTAATGGTACTGGTAATTCAGGGAATGCAACTAATTTCCATAATTTTACTGCTAACGGAGGCGGTGGTGGTTCTCGTAATTCTGGCGGAAGTTCTGGTTCAGCACCTGGATCTAAAAGTATAACTGCAAATAGACAAAGTTTTTGGAATAATGAGCAAGGAAAAGGTGGTCCTGGTGCACCTGGTGCATCTGGTTCGTCAGGAAGCAGCGGTTCAAGTGGTGCGGTAATAGCATTATTTAATGAAGGATAATAAATTATGGCATATTTTATTTTTGCAAAAAATATTGATCAAAACAATTTATACAGAATAGCTCAAAATGATACTGATAAGAATGGTTTAATTTTTAGCGAAAAAACTGATACAGTTAAAACAGTATCGGATGCTGATTTTAATAAAGTTAGAGAAAGTAAAGCAACAGTTAATTTAGAAAGCGATAGTGTTGTTATAAGTGATATTTCTCTTAACATACCAAATGAAAATGCTCTTAAATCTAATATTAATATACTTATAGGAATCTGTGATAATTTTTTACAAAGATACGATTCAAATAATTCAATGTATTCAGCCGTAAGTAATTATAAAAATGTTCTTGAAAGTTTTGATACATCTTCAGTGAGTTTTCCAATAAACAAATCTTGGGAAACATATTGTTCAGAAAATAGCATTACTTATTTAAATCCTTTACAAATACCATAAAAAAAACTATAAGCATTTCATGTTTGATAAAACTATAAGTTTTATAGCATGTAAAGAATATATAGAATTTACAGAGATAAAGCCAGAACCTGCAAAACTTAATATACCTAAATGGTATAAAGATTTAGATCATCATGTAGAAATAAGAACTATTAAAGGATGCATGCCTTTTTTAGATACTTTGACTACCGGATATATTTTAAAATTACCAACAGACTATTATATTTGTCATAATGTTGTGCAAGATGGTGAAAGATCTATGATAGGTAAATCTGGTGTTCAAAAAACTATATCAAATAATATTACAAAAAATATTAATATTAATCATGATGGTTCTGAATATCATAGAATAGATCAACTAGGTGAAAAATGTCCTTTTGTTAAAAAAAATAAAGATTTAGCTTTTCATAAAATTTTAAATCCTTGGATAATTAAAACTCCTCCAGGATATTCTTGTTTATTTATACCACCTATGAATAATTCAGATGATAGATTTTCAATTATCCCTGGTATTGTAGATACCGACAAATATCACAAAGAAATAAATTTTCCTATTATAGTAAATGGAGATAAGTATCCTATTTTAGAAACTGTTTTAAAATTAGGCACTCCATACGTTCAAGTAATTCCTTTTAAAAGAGACCAATGGAAAATGAAAATTGAAGCATTAGATAATAAAGAAAATGATAAAAATGATTTATCACTACATTTGAAAATTATAAATACATATAAAACTACTTGGTGGCATAAAAAATCATGGAAATAACGGATTATATAAAAATATACGATAATGTTTTAAAAAAAGAAACTTTAAAAAATTTTCTTAAAGTTTGTGAGTCTAGAAAAGAATTTCTTGAGGCTGCTGTAGTTGTAGATAGTAGAAAAGACTGTACTATAGTAGATAAAAAAGTAAGAGATGTTAAAGTTTGGAATTTAGTTAATCTTAAAGAGAAAAGTAGAACAAATGTATTTTGGGCAAATTTTTTTTGTTTTTTAATAACTAATTATTTTAAAACATATGGAAAAGAAATAGGCATGACACATACTAATGAACAAGTACAAAGCATTCAACTTTTAAAATATGAAAATAATGGTCACTATGAATTTCATATAGATCATGGTAAACAAACTCCTAGAACTTTTAGTTGTATTTTTTTTGTAAATGAAAATTATAAAGGTGGAGAATTGTGTTTTAAATTTCCTGGAAGTAAAGAAGAATCAATCGTAGAGAAAAAAAGTAATAGATTAATAATTTGGCCTAGTAATTTTTTATATCCTCATGCAGTAAAACCTGTTACAGAAGGTGTTAGGTATTCGGTAGTATCATGGGCGTTATAGGAAAAGATTTTAAATTTAAAGTTGTAAAAAACTTTTTAAGTAAAGATGAAATTGATTTAGCAAATATTTATTGTGAAATGACACATCGAACTAATCAAACTCATTATTCAATATCTATATTTTCAAAAGTTGTTACAAACCCCGATACTTCGTATTATGGAGATAAATTAGCCGAATCATTTCTTTTAAAAAAGAAACCTTTGGTAGAAAAAAAAGTAGGTAAAAAGATATTACCAACATATAGTTTTTGGAGAATGTATACTAAATTTTCAGCTTTAAAAAAACATACTGACAGAGAAGCTTGTGAAATAAGTTTAAGTGTTAATATAGGTAGTGATGGAACTTCTTGGCCAATATATATTGATGGTAGCGAAGTAAATCTTAAAGCTGGAGATGCAGTAATTTATTTAGGATGTGATTCTTATCATTGGAGAAAAGAATTTACGGGAGATTGGTATGCATCTTTCTTTTTACATTATGTTGATGCAAATGGTCCTAACAAAGAATGGGAAAAAGATAAAAGACCTTATTGGGGGGTGACAAGATAAAATGAGATTTGAACAAAAAAAAGATGGCTCTTGTTTTTTAAAATTTGATGACGAAGAAATTAAAATTTTAAACAAAAGAAAACAATTATATTTTACACCAGAGGCTCTAAAACATTTTGGTAATGCTTTAATGAAAATGGTAATGGAATTTAATCTTAATTTTGACGATAAAACAAAAGACATATGCACTGACGGATTGACTAAAGTTTTATTAGATAAGGAAGAAGATGATAAAAGTAGAAAATAATTTTTTAAACAATCAAAAATTATTTGAAATAAATCAAATGGTTACTTCTAATAATTTTCCTTGGTATCTTTCTAATAAGATAAATAAATTTACCCATCCTTTAATTAAAGATAATCAGGGTAAAAAAGAAAGCAGCATATTTATGTCTAAAATTTTAACTCCTATATTAGAAAATATTAATGCTAAGACAATTATAAGTTCAGATGTAATACTACAAATGCCTTCAAGTAATAAAATTAAGGTTGAAGAAAAACCTAGTAATTTAAATTTAAATGATCCAAGTATGACTGGAATTTTATGTCTTACTAGCTACAATGGATCTATTGAAATTTTAAATTCAGAAGAACAATCAATGACTCAAAATAGGTTTTTTTCATTCCCTTCAAATACAGGTTATTTTAGTTATTCTAATACAGATAATTGCTATGGACTAACAATAAGATTAGTATATATAATATAAATCTGATATTTAAAGGATTTAATATGCTACAAAAGATAGGTTTCCAACCAGGTATAAATAAACAAATTTCAGAAACTACAGCTGAAGGACAATGGGTAGACTGCGATAATGTTAGATTTAGATATGGTACACCTGAAAAAATAGGTGGTTGGAAACAATTAGGAACAGATGATTTGACAGGAGCTGTAAGAGGACTTCATCATTTCGTAAATAGTCTGGGTAGAAAATATGCAATTATAGGAAGTAATAGAATTCTATACGCATATTCAGGGGGTATATTTTATGACATACACCCAATTAAAACTACAACTACTTTAACGAGTGCATTTAGTACAACCAATGGATCAGCGGTTGTAACATTAACTTTTTCTGGTGCTCACAATATTGCTGCAGGTGAAATATTGTTATTAGATAATTTTACTACAATAACAGGTTCTAATTTTAGTGCATCAGACTTTGATGATAAAAAATTTATGGTAACAACTGTGCCATCAACAACAACACTTACAATTACAATGCCCTCTAATGAAACAGGGTCTGGTGCAACAACATCAGGTGGTATTAGAGTTCAACATTATTATCCTGTAGGGCCAGCTGTACAAGCAAAGGGATTTGGATATGGTTTAGGGTCTTGGGGTGGTGAAGCTGCAGGGGCAGTTACAACAACTTTAAATGGTGCGTTATTAGATGATACTGCTGGAACAGGTGGATCAGGGACATCGATCGTATTAACTGATGCTTCACAGTTTCCAAGTTCAGGTACAAATTTTATTCAAGTAGGTAATGAAGAAATTTCATATACAGGTGTTACAGGTAATACATTAACAGGTATTACAAGAGCTGTAAGAAACTCTACTAGATCGGCACACTCCAATGGTGCAACAGTTACTAACTCAACTGATTATGTTGCGTGGGGTGAAGCGGCTTCAGGTGATTTAATTATTGAACCTGGTATGTGGTCATTAGATAACTTTGGTGACAAAGCAATTTGTTTAATTGTTAATGGTGCTGTGTTCGAATGGGATTCATCTTTATCAAATGCTACAGCAACAAGAGCTGCAATTATATCTGGTGCACCAACTGCATCAAGACACATGTTAGTTTCAACTCCTGATAGACACTTAGTATTTTTTGGAACAGAGACAACTATTGGTGACACATCTACACAAGACGATATGTTTATTAGATTCTCAGATCAAGAGGATATTAATACTTATACGCCTACGGCAACTAACACAGCTGGTACACAAAGACTGGCCGATGGATCACGGATCATGGGAGCTATTAGAGGTAGAGATGCGATATATGTTTGGACAGACACATCTTTATTTACACAACGTTTTGTTGGTCAACCATTTACGTTTGCATTTGCACAAGTTGGAACACACTGTGGACTTGTTGGAAAGAATGCATGTGTGGAAGTTGATGGTGCTGCATATTGGATGTCAGAAAACGGTTTCTTTAGATATGCTGGTAAACTAGAGTCATTACCTTGTTTAGTAGAAGACTTTGTTTATGATGATATAAATTTAGAATCTGGTAATCAAATGGTGTCAGCAGGATTAAATAATTTGTTTGGTGAAGTTATTTGGTTTTATCCAACATCTTCATCGTCTGTTGTAAATAGAATGGTCGCATATAATTATTTTGACTCTTCTTCACAAAGACCAGTTTGGACAAATGGCACATTATCTAGAACTATGTGGAGAGATTCTGCGGTGTTTGGAACTCCACACGCAACAGAATACGATGCAGATACTGATACATCTTTTGATGTTGTAGGAAATACAGAAGGTATTACAACTTACTATGAACATGAAATAGGAACTGATCAAAATAAAAATGGAACTATCACTGCAATCACAGCTAACATATCCTCTGGAGATTATGACATAAGCACTCGTAGAGGTATTACGGGTCAATCAACTGGTATAGCAGATCTTAGAGGAGATGGTGAATTTTTAATGAAGATCAGAAGATTTGTTCCAGACTTTATATCACAAACTGGAGCTACTAGAGTCACACTACAATTAAAAAACTATCCTAACAGCTCACAAGCTAGTTCACCTCTTGGACCATTTGATGTTACATCGTCAACTACAAAAGTAGATACACGTGCAAGAGCAAGAGCAGTAGCTATGAAAATAGAAAATACTGCTGCAAGTCAAAGTTGGAAATTAGGAACTTTTAGATTAGATATACAACCAGACGGGAGACGATAATGCCACTAACAAAAAAAGGTAAAAAGATAATGAGATCTATGAAAAAACAATATGGCAAAAAACGTGGTGAACAAGTTTTTTATGCTACTAAAAATAAAGGTAAGATTAAAGGAGTTAAAAAAGCGTAATGGCAAAGATATCACAAGTATTGACAAGAGCTAGTGAACAATATGATTACACAATTGCAGAATCTCAAGTTAGAGATCTTGATGCAATTGTTGAAAAATTAAATACAACATATCAACAAGAATTAAAAGATGAAGTAGAAGCACAAAACTTCTTTTTAAATTAATGGCTAATAGTTTTATAAATAAAAAAGTAGATTTAACCACAGCAGATTTAACGACACTATATACAGTGCCCTCATTTAAGACTGCTATCGTAAAATCTTTATTAGTATCTGAGGACGCTGGATCAGGATCTACAATAACTATAACTTTGGTTAATGCTAGTAGTGCCATATTTAATTTATTTAAAGATAAAGCTATAGGGTCTAAAGCAACAACAGAACTTTTAACTCAACCACTAGTTATGGAAGAAGGTGAAATATTAAAAGTACAGGCCGCTGACGCGAACGAGCTGCACGTCATAGCCTCAATATTAGAAATACAGCCAAGAGAGGTAACAACATAATGATAGAAATACAACCAGATAAAGTAATAGAGAAGATAACTAATAAGAAAACAGGGGAACAATATAAGAATGACAAAGAGTGGAAAGACAAGGGTATATCACCAGATGACATTAGAAGAGATGTAACTGTGTTAATGCCAAGTCTTGATTTATTTGGAAAAACAAAATAGAATAGTAGAATGGCCATAACTAGATCACAACAAGCAAGACAGATGTTAAAAGCAGCGGGAGCTGTGGAACAGGATGGAGTTTTAAATTACATAAAAAACTCTGAATCTGTGACTGTACCTAAAGAATTTAAAGCTAGAAAAGATGCACCGGCAACCAAACTAGCATACATCACAGCTGCTGAAGCTAAGATGTTAAAGAAAAAGAAACCAGGTACACCGCATAAAGGACCAAAAGGTATACCTAGTTATGATTCTTTTGATGCAGATGGTAGTTTTACATCTGGAGCTGCGATGAGTGCTGCAGAATCTGGTAGAAATACATCTGATACTTTAGCTGCCGGCATGACTGGTAAAGATGTGCAAGATATAAGATCATCTGTTATTGCTGCAGGCGCAGGTCAAAGAGTTAATCCAGGTTTTTTTGATAGTAGAAATGTTATATCACCAGAAGAATTAAGATTAGCTAGAGCATACGCTAATCGTCCTGATACTCGATTCGCAAAAGGAGCTATGAGAAGAACAAGAGGCGGTGGTATTATGAATTTTATTACAGGTGGTGGATTTTTAGGAAATCTAGTAAGAGGTCTCGGACAAAGATTTGGTTTAGGTAAAAGATTTGATCAACCAACATATGACATGCGTGGTTTAAACACTAGAGTGTATGAAGCCATACCTGGAGCTAGTACGAATCCAAACAATCTAGATATCTATAACGAGTTTGTAGATGATGAGGATGATACAAATGTTTTACCTAAAATGATTCTTCCAAAAAGAAAACCAGATACGCTAGGTTTATTAGAAGTGCCTGGAATACCTATAACACCTTTTCAAAAAGATATTTTAGAAACCCCACAACAACAAGCAGACGATGATATGTTTAAAGGTGCTATAGCAAAGTTAAATAAACTAGAAACAAGAGAATACAATACTTTGTTGACAGGTAAAGAATTAGGTATGAACACTCCTGAACAAAATAAAAGATTAGAAGAATTACAAAAAAAGAAAGATGAAGAAGCATCTTTAATTAACAGAGCTTTAGTAGCAGACGGTGGTTACATGGGTGGAGGCATCATGGATGCTGCAGGTAGACAACAATATTTTTTAGGTAAGTTAGTTAAGAAAGCAACAAGAGCAGTCAAGAAGATAGTTAAGAGTCCTGTTGGTAAATTAGGATTAGGAGCTGCACTTGCTTTTACACCTTTTGGTAAAGAAANCTTAATACCGTTNATAATGAAAAATAAAAAACTAGCTGCAGCAGNAGGATTAATAGGAGCACCTTTTATATTTGGAGATCAAGATGATCAACAACAACCATCNGGATTTACAGGATCAGTCGGTGGTCAGATAGATCCAAAAGCATACACAGATCCTTATGGTGTATTATTTGGTGCTTTCAAAGCTGAAGGTGGTTCTATGAAAGACGAACCAGTAGCTAAAAGAACTATGCCACTATTAGATATGGGTGGACAAGAAATGGATTTAAGAGC
>FUFK010058741.1_pt1 | contig 10006 bp, 7 predicted proteins | sample 1021851 | NCBI WGS metagenome assembly FUFK01 (sample SAMEA51879418, study PRJEB19060) | metagenome | reverse complement strand
AATAGTTAATTGCTTATAAAGTCCATCATCAAACTCTTTATAAGTGTCATAAATACTTGAAAATTGATCATTACCATCAGATTTAATAACAGATAAATCCACTCCATCCATCGATGTACCGCTCATCAAACCAACTGAGGTGAATATCTTTTTTTTCATTATCATTTTTTTTTAAAAAAATTTGTATATTGTAGAATTATACGCTTATGAATAAATTTTTAAAAGAATTTAAAGACAGAGGTTACTTTTATCAATGTACCGATGAGAATGAGTTATCTTCTTTATTAGATAATAAAAAGATTAAAGCCTACATTGGTTTTGATTGTACAGCTGAAAGTTTACATGTTGGCAGTCTCCTACAAATTATGTGTTTACGAATGCTCCAAAAACATGGACACCAACCAATTGTATTGTTAGGTGGAGGAACCACAAGAATTGGAGACCCATCTGGTAAAGATAAAACACGAAAAATTTTAAGTGAAGACGAAATTGAAAAAAATTCTAAAAATATTGAGAGAATTTTAAAAAAATTTTTAGATACAAGTGATAAAAATGTAAAACCAATATTTGTTAATAACTATGAGTGGCTCAAAGGTTTAAATTACATCTCTTTTTTGAGAGATATTGGAAAACATTTTACAATAAATAAAATGCTAACATTTGAAAGTGTAAAAACAAGGTTGGATAGAGAACAATCTCTNAGTTACATGGAATTTAATTATATGATTTTACAAGCTTACGATTTTTTAGAACTTAATAAAAAAGAAAATTGTGCATTGCAAATCGGTGGATCTGACCAATGGGGTAATATCGTGAATGGTGTAGATTTAATTAAAAGACATTCTAATCAACAAACATATGGTTTAACTACTCCTTTAATCACGTTAGCGACAGGTGCTAAAATGGGAAAAACTGAAAATGGAGCAATATGGTTAGATGAAAAATTTTTCTCACCATACGATTATTGGCAATTTTGGAGAAATATAGATGATAGAGATGTATCGAAATTCATGAAATTTTTCACAGATTTAAGTATTGATGAAATAGAAAAAATTGAAGAAAAAAATATCAATGAACAAAAAATTGTTTTAGCAAATCAAACCACTTCTATGCTTCATGGTGAACAAGAAGCAAAAAAAAGTGAAGAAACAGCAAAAAAAACTTTTTCGGAAAATTCAATTGGCTCTGCATTACCTTCTATTGCGATTAAAAAAAATCAATTGAATGATAAGTTAACTATTGTTGATCTAATAATTCTTTCAAAGTTAGAAAAATCTAAAAGCGAGATAAGAAGATTAATTAAAGGTAGTGGTGTAAAAATTAATAATCAAGTTATCAATGATGAAAAACTAATAATCAGTGAAAAATTATTTGAAAATGACACAATCAAACTATCCTTGGGGAAAAAAAGACATATCAAAGTTGAAATAAGCTAATTTTTTTTTATTTTTTCAAGAGTTCTAGTAATGAATCTTGGTGTAAGCGTTTTAACAGGATTTACAGTTGTTTTTAATTTTTTTGGTGGACCTTTAATTTTAAAGCTTACACCAAAAACACCCTCTCCAACTTTCTTTCCTACTAAAATATCTCCGAGAAGAGGGATTGATGATATAGTTCTATTAATTGTCGTTGCTGGTACCAATGTTCCTCTGAGACTAATTAAATCATCACTTTCGACGTACCCTTCCATTAATAAAGAAATAGCTGGGCCGATGGCATATAGTTCTTCTATTTTCATCAAATCATCCCTGTTTGAAAATTTCATCTCAAAATCTGTAAATCTTATTCCCTCACCAGTTAATAGGTCAGCGATACCTTGAAGAGATGCTAATGTTAACAATTTTGCTAAAGCTGGTACCTCTTGTACTTTAAAATTATCTATTATTAATTTTGAATTAGAAACATTGTTTTGTTTAATAGAATGAAAATTTAAATTTCCTTCTTCAAAACCTTTTATNAATTTGTATCTATTCACAAAAGGCTTAGCTAAATCAGAATACAGAGTAGTAATTTTTTCGTTTGAGGTAGATCTAATGGTGAAATTAATCCTCTTATTATTGGAGATATCTCCTAGTAAATTAGCATCAATTACTTCACTGTCGTTGAATTTTAGATATCCATTTAAATTTTCTATTAGATGATTTTTATCAAGAAACGTTTCTTTAATTTTAATATTTAGTCTAAAATTTTTAGAAAAAATTTTTTNACTTTCTGAATTTTTATCANCTTTCAATAAATCATCTATAATTTTAGTGGCATTAAAACTCTTAGAGTCTAATAAATATTCTTTATCTTTTTTTTTGATAGATAGCTCATTTTTTAATAAGTCATTATCAAAATAATCCAAATTTACCTTGCTTATAGATTTAATTTTATATTTATTTGATAGAAATAAATTTTTGAATTCAAATTTATTATTCTTTTCTTTTATTGAGATATTTTTTAAATTGATTTCATTAGATAAAAGATTTTTAACTCCGAGAATAACAATTTTTAATTCATCATCTTGATCTTTTTTATAATTTAAAAAATTTAGATGAAACGGATTTTTTTTGATTTCTAAAGAAGTGTCGAATTTTAGTTTTGTTTTTAATTTCGAAAAATTATAATCAATATTATCTTTTTCTTTTTGGATAAGAATATTTCCATTACCGGTAATACTTAGTAGATCTTTTTTATATTCAATTTGTATTTGATGATCTGATAACTCAATTATCTCATTTAATTCTGGAAAAAACTCTTTCAAATTTTTTGAGCTTACAATTTTAGAACTTTTTAAATTCATTAANGAATTTATNTTTAAATCATCTATCTTGTATTTATCATTTATTTTAAATGAAAAAGTATTTTCTAAATCGAACTCAGCAGACTCAAACTTTATATTAGAAAGNTCGNTATTAANTAATTGATTAATTTTTTTATCATCTAAAANTAAATTTTTATTNTTGTTTTTACCTGATATTAGAAATTCATTTTTTTGTTTAATTAAAATTAACTCTGGAAACTTCAAATCATTATTATCATATGATAAATTAATATCTTTAAATTCAAATTCGTTATTTTGAATAGTAAAAATAAAATTTATTTTTGATAAATCTATTTTTTTAAAAGGTTTTACTTCGCCATCTTTTACAAATCCTTTTATAATAAAATTATCTTTGATATTACCTTTTTGATCAAATTTAAGATTTATATCTGCTATCAAATATCCCTTTTTCACAAACTTTTCTAATATGAATATTTGCGGATTATCCTCAATTGATCTTACAAATGAAATTAAGTTTTTTATTTCTATAGTCCTAGTGTTAATATCTAATTCAGATAAAGAAAATTTTTTATTTATGAATGTCTTTACATCAATATTAGATTTGACACTTTCTAGTTTAATTAATTTATTTTTATTCTTAAGATTTGCTCCAATTGTTTTCAAAACTAATTTAAATTTAAAAGGGTCTAAAATGATACTAATTTTATCTAACTCTAATTCTAATTGATTGTTAATTTTTTTAACTTCTTTAGTTATTTGATCATTAAAAGCNNTCGTTTTAATGCCAATGGTGCTTAGGTAAGTAATAAAACCAAAGATTAGTAATAANNTGAATATTAAAAATCTAAAAATTATTTTTTTCATTTAATTTGATACAAAGATTTCTCTAAAAAAGCATCGATGTCGCCATCTAAAACTTTATCNGGGCTTGTGCTTTCAAANTTTGTCCTATTATCTTTAACTAATCTNTAAGGTTGAAGNACATATGANCTAATTTGATGACCCCACCCTATNTCAGATTTNGANGCNTCATTNNTTTGATTTTCNTCATCTTTTTTTTTCATTTCAAAATCGTAAAGTCTTGCTCTNAGCATATTCATACAGGTTTCTTTATTTTTATGTTGAGACCTCTCGTTTTGACATTGTACGACTATTTTTGATGGGATATGAGTTATTCTAACAGCGCTGTCGGTTGTGTTAACATGTTGTCCACCAGCACCACTTGAGCGATAGGTGTCAATTCTTAAGTCCTTATCTAGTATTTCTATATTTAAGTTTTCATCGACGACCGGATAAACCCAAATACTTGCAAAGCTCGTGTGTCTTCTTGCTCCAGAATCAAAGGGAGATATTCTTACAAGTCGGTGAATTCCAGACTCTTTTTTTAGCCACCCAAACACATAATCNCCCTCAATTTTAATAGTTGAAGATTTAATTCCTGCTTCTTCACCTTTGTGTTCACTTATTAAATTACACTTATAATTNTTACCATCTGACCACTTCATATACATTCTTCTTAACATATTNGCCCAATCTTGACTTTCTGTACCACCAGCACCAGCATGAATTTCNANATAGCAATCAAATGAGTCTGCCTCCTTAGATAAAAAACATTTTATTTCATTCTTCTTAACTTTTGATCTCAATTCTCTAATATTTTCCATAACTTCTTTTTTCACATTAAGATTATTCTCATCTGTAGCCAAAGTATAAAGGTCATCTAAATCTTTAAGTTGAGTAGCTGAGTCTTTGAATGAATTTACTAAATCTTCAAAAAGTTTTTTTTCTTTAATGGTTTTTTGAGAATCTGACTTATCTTGCCAAAAATTGGCACCAAGCATTTTTTTCTCTAGATCATCCAGTTTTGAGTAAATCTTATTTTTTTCAAAGATACTCCTTAACTCTATGGTTAATTTTTTCAATTTCTTTTTTAAGATCTAAATATTTATCGTCCATTAATAAAACTTTAATATATTATTTGTATCGATTCTATTATTATCAGAATACAATACTTTTCCATTTAAAACATTTTTACTTTTATAAGCCTCAATAATAGTATTTTTTGAATTGAATTTAGCTTTTTCTCCAGTCAATGGATCAACCACCATTAATGTCATATTTTTGGGCACCTTAAATGGCCTAGCTTCAGATTTCTTAACTGACTTTTCGATAAATTCTCTAAAGATTGGCAACGCAGCTTTTGACCCAGTTTCAAATTTACCTAATGGTTTGGGATTATCCATTCCAACATAAACTCCGATCACCAAATTTGAAGTAAAGCCAATAAACCATGCATCAGTATTTTCATTAGTGGTTCCAGTTTTTCCAGCCAAGTTTAATTGTAAATCTCTTAATTTTTTACCAGTTCCTCTTTTTATAACTCCTTCTAATATAGTTATAACTTGATACGCAGTTTGTTCGGACATTACTTGATTATAATTATCTTCAATTTGAGGATAATCTTTTCCAGTGAATGAAATTTTATCACAATTCATACACTTTCTATTTTCATTATTGATTATTGTATTTCCCTCACTATCTTGAATTCTATCTATGATTATAGGGCTTATTAGTTTTCCACCATTTACAAAGGATGCGTAAGCTGAAGTTAAATTTAAAAGTGTTGTTTCAGCTGATCCAAGAGAAATTGAAAGTAATTCTTCGGGGTTATCATAAATTTTTAAATCTTTAGAAAATTTTGCTAGTTTATCTACACCTAAATTTTGAGCAATTCTTACAGTCATTAAGTTTCTTGATTTTTCAAGCCCAACCCTAAGTGTAGAGGGACCATAAAACTTTTTACCATAATTTTCTGGCTTCCATTTTTTTAAATCAACTCCTTGATCTAGGACTAAAGGTGCATCAAGCACTAAAGATGATGGAGTATATTTATTTTCGAGTGCCAAAGCATAAACGAATGGTTTAAATGCTGAACCAGGTTGTCTTAGTGCTTGGGTAGCTCTATTAAATTCACTTGATTTAAAACTAAATCCTCCACCTAGGGCTAAAACACGTCCAGTGTAAGGGTCCATTACAACAATGCCACCATTGATTTTTGGAAGTTGTTTAAGACTATAAAAGTTATCTTTTACTTTCTTAACATATATTAAATCGCCAACTTTGAATAAATCTTCAAACTCCTTTTTAGTCCATGAGATTTCATTATATTTAATTAAGCCACTTAATTTATCTTCAGTTTCAATTTTGGTTTGAAATTGACCTATTTCTCTAACGATTGCTATTTCCCAATTGATAGAATTCTCTAATTTATATTTTTTATTTATATTTTTATGCCAATTATCATCATATTTTATATTTGTAATTGGTCCACGCCAACCTTTTCTTTGATCATAAGCGATCAAACCATTTCTAAGAGACTCAGTAGCAATTTTTTGTAAGTTTAAATTGATTGGTGTATTTATATTATATCCTTGTTTATAAACTTTCTCGTAAGTTAGTTTATCTATTATATTTTTTCTTACATCTTCAATATAATACTGTGCATCCTCCAAATAAATCTTTTTCTTTTTTTTTAATTTTATATTTTTATTTTTGTATTCATTATATCTTTCAAGATTTAAAAATCCATTTTGATTCAAATTTTTAAGAACTAGATCTCTTCTAAATTTTGCTAGATCAATATTATTATAAGGATTATATCTACTAGGTGCTTTTGGTAAAGCTGCTAACAATGCTGCTTCGGAATAATTTAATTCTTTAATTGACTTATCAAAATACTCTAAACTTGCAGCAGCAACACCGTAAGCTCCACTGCCCAAATATATTTGGTTAAGATATAATTCTAAAATTCTCTCTTTACTTAGAGCTCTTTCTATTCTAAACGCTAAAATTGCCTCTTTAATTTTTCTGTTAATGCTAACTTCATTAGTTAATAGGAAATTTTTTGCAACCTGTTGAGTTATTGTAGAAGCCCCCTCAAGTCTTTTTGAGGTCATAATATTAGTGATGTTATTAAATGTTGCTCTAAGAACACCTTTTGCATCAACACCAGGATGAGTAAAAAAGTTTTTATCTTCAGCAGACAAAAAGGCATTAATAACATTTGAGGGAATCGCGCTGTAAGGAACGAAAATCCTTTTTTCTTTCGAAAAATCAGCGACTAAATCCCCATCTCCAGAGTACATTTTGCTTGATACAGGCGGCTTATAATTTTTAAGAAATTTATAATCAGGGATATTGTTAGAAAAAGTCCATAAAATACTAAAAATAGCAATCAAGGTTAATAAGGAAATGCTTAATAATATAATTAAAATATTTTTGAACAACTTTGTCATTTTGATTTAATTATATATAGGAATTTGTTAAAGTTAAGGCATTATTATTAAACAAAATTTTTAAAAAAAAATGAAACATTCAAAAGTAATATTATGGAAAAAAATTTATATATTGATGCTTCGCATCCAAATGAAACTAGAGTTGTTCTTAAATCAAATGATAAAATTGAAGATTATGAATATGAAGGTTCAAAGAATAATCTCATAAAGAACAATATTTATCTCGGAAAAGTAAGTAGAATTGAACCATCTTTACAAGCTGCCTTTGTAGACTTTGGTAGAGAGCGACATGGTTTTTTATCATTTAATGACATCCAGTCTGATTATTATCAAATTCCAAAAAGTGATCTTGAACTAATTAAAAAAGAAGAGCAAAAATTAAGAGAAGAATTGTCAAAAAAAGTTGAAGAAAAAGATAATGAAAACTTAGCTGAAGGTAAATTAGAGATTGATGATCTGATTGATGCTGAAAAAAAAGATGGTGAGGAAAAAGAGAGAAATATTGATGATAAAAGTAAAAAAATAGAAAGTAGAAATAAGTTTAAAAGATATAAAATTCAAGAAGTGATCAAACCTAATCAAGTAATTCTGGTTCAAGTTATAAAAGATGAAAGAGGTCAAAAGGGAGCTGCCTTAAGTACGTTTATTTCCATTGCAGGAAAATATATTGTATTAATGCCAAATACTCCAAAAGGAGGAGGAATTTCAAGAAAAATTTTCAATCCAGTGGATAGAAAAAAAATAAGATCTATATTAAACGCGATAGAGATTCCAAAAGAAATGGGATTAATAGTAAGAACTGCGGGTAGTAATAAAACCAAAAATGAAATTGAATTTGATTTAACTACCTTAATTAAATCATGGAATCAAATAAAAGAGAATGCAATTAACGCAATTGCTCCCTCACTTATTCACCAAGAAAGTGAGATAATAAACAGAACTTTAAGAGATATGTATGATGACAAAACAAAAAGTATAATAATTGAGGGAAATGAAGGTTATAAAAAAGCACAAAATTTTATGAAAACGTTAATGCCTTCTCACGTAAAAAAAATAAAAAAATATAGAGGTAAAACACCTTTGTTTATAGAGGAAGGAATAGAACAAAAACTTAATCAAATTTTTGATACAGAAATAAAATTAAGTTCTGGAGGCTATCTTGTAATAAATCCAACAGAGGCTCTTGTTTCGGTTGATATAAATTCAGGAAGTTCTATCAAACAAAAAAATGTTGAGAGTACAGCTTTAGATACAAACTTGGAGGCTGCTGAGGAAATAGCAAGACAAATTAAGATTAGAGATTTATCGGGTCTTATAATAATCGATTTTATCGATATGCTTAGTTATGGAAATAGAAGGACAGTAGAAAGAAGATTAAAAGAAAAATGTAGATCAGACAGAGCCCGAATTCAGATAGGAAGAATTAGTAACTTTGGATTACTTGAAATGTCAAGACAAAGATTAAGAGAAAGTGCGGTAAAGTGGAAAGTTGGACTTACAGATGAGTCTTTTGCACAAAAAATACTAAAATTAGTTGAGTTGAAAGCTGTCTTAAATAAAGGAAAATTTGTTGAGTTAAAAGTATGCGATAAAATATCTGAATTTTTAAAAGAAAACTTCATTGAAGATTTAACTTTTTTCGAAAAAAAAAATAAAATGAAAATAGATATTATTTCAGATAATTCTTTAATTATACCTGAGTATATTATTAATATTAAAAATAAATCAAAAAAAACAATCGAGCTTATTGAGTATTATGAAAAGCTAAAAAATCTTGAAACTTTAGTCAAAGAAAAGTCTTCAACGGATGTCAAGATTAAGAAAAAAAAATACAGAAAAAAAAAATTTTATAAAAAATCTAAATAATCCCTTTTTTCGGAGATGATGGACTGCCCATTACTTTTTTCTCAATTCTTCCAGATAAAAAAGATTGCCTTCCAGCAATCACAGCATTCTTAAACGCTTTTGCCATTTCTAGTGGTTTTTTTGCTTTTGCGATTGCTGTATTAACTAGTACGCCATCGCAACCTAATTCCATTGCAATTGCTGCGTCTGATGCTTGTCCTAAACCAGCATCTATAATCAAAGGTAATTTTGTTTGATCTCTTATAATTTGAATATTAACTTTATTTAAAATTCCCAAACCAGATCCTATTGGTGCTGCAAGTGGCATTATAGCTNCNGCTCCAGCATTTTCTAACCTTTTTGCCATTAAAGGATCATCATTGCAATAAACCATAACTTTAAAACCTTCTTTTGTTAAGATTTCAGTAGATTTAAGAGTCTCTATCATCTCAGGAAATAGATTCTGTTTATCACCTAAAACCTCAAGCTTTACCAATTTCCATCCCCCAATCTCTCTTGCAAGCCTAAGTGTTCTTAACGCTTCATCTGAATTAAAACAACCAGCTGTATTTGGTAAATAAGTTATCTTTTTTGGATCTATATAATCCATTAATAAAGGTTTCTTTTTATCTGCAATATTTACTCTTCTTACAGCAACTGTTACGATATCTGCTCCAGATATCTTTATCGCCTTAGCACATTCAGTCATACTTTTGTATTTACCAGTGCCAACAATTAATCTCGAATTAAATTTTTTCTTTGAAATTATAAGATTATCTTTTTTCAAAATTAACCACCTCCAATAAAGTGAACAATTTCAATCTTATCATTTGCTTTTAAATTAATCTTATTAAGTTTTTTTTTATCCATTATTTCTCTATTTAATTCAATGGCAACTTTTTTTAAAGGTACTTTTAAATTTTTGACTAAATCGGATAATTTAGTCTTGTTATTAATTCTATTTATTTTACCGTTAATTTTTATTTTTATTTTTTTTTTCATCGTATATAAATGTTAAATGAATAATAAGATAATTATAATTAATGGTCCAAATCTTAATCTATTAGGTGAAAGAGAACAATCACAATATGGATCTACT
>FUFK010076851.1_pt1 | contig 10007 bp, 11 predicted proteins | sample 1021851 | NCBI WGS metagenome assembly FUFK01 (sample SAMEA51879418, study PRJEB19060) | metagenome | reverse complement strand
TTACTGCCTATGGAATTAAATCAATACAGTCAGATAAAATTGCTGTAGCTTTAAAATGGACTGGATTAAGTAAAAATGATAAATCAATAGAATCATTGTTGAACATCATGTTATCTACAGATTTAATACAGGCAAAAAAATCTCTAGATTCTCTTATTGTACCAGCTTACAATATTTTATTTGCAGAAAAAAATAAGGTTCAAATTATTAGTGCAGGAAAAATTCCTAATAGAGATCAAAAAAATCCTTTGTATTTTGGAGCTATACCATCATTAGGTATTTCTCAATCAAAAAATTGGACAGAAAATCTAGATTTTAATCAAATGTCAGAAATTGAAATAAAAAATAATGGTGTAATTTATAATACAAATAATAAATTATCAAATAATGAATTCCCACTGCACATAAGCTATGATTTAGTTAGTAACCACAGATTTTTTAGAATGCAAAACTTATTTGCAAAGAGAGAATATCACACTTTAGAAAGTTTTGAAGAAATTCAAATTGATAATATATCACCAAGTGCCCGGATATTAATTCCTTTATTAGCAAAAGATCTGTGGTATTCACAAGTTTTAGAAATTGATAATAAGTTTTTAAATCTCCGTAAAGAAGCTATCGATTTATTAGCTGAATGGAATGGAGAAATGTCGATATATTTACCCCAACCTCTTATTTTTTATACTTGGGCTGCTCAATTTCAAAAAATGGTAATGCAAGATGAAATTGGTAANAATGTTAATTGGTTTAATTCAGTAAATTCTAATTTTCTTAGAAAGGGTGNTNAGAAATATAAATGGTGCATCTGNNTGGTGTGATATAAAACAAACNAATAANTTAGAGACNTGTGAGGAAATATCCTNNAAAGCNTTAGATAATGCNTTAGTTANTATTNCCAATAAATATGGACAAGATATTAAAAAATGGCTTTGGGGTAACTATCATAAAGCTTATTTCTCCGATAAAGTACTTGGGAAGTATCCAATAATTTCTTATTTGACGAATATAGTTTTTGAGGTCTCAGGAGGCGACGATACATTATCAATGAATAGAGCAATTAGTTCTACAAATAACAATTATAATGTAAATTACGGAAGTACTCTAAGGATTATTATAGACTTTTCTGATAATGCTAATAACTTTTTTTCAATACCTACAGGTCAAAGTGGTCATTTCTTATCAAAACATTATGATGATTTTACTAATTTATGGTTAAGAAATGAATATGTTAAAATACCACTTTTTGAAGATGAAATATTAAATAAGAAAATCGACTTAATGCTGATAACTAAATCAGTCGATTAGGGTAAAAGCGAACTTTAGTGCATCTACTAATTGGTCTATGTCTTCTTCATTATTATATAAAGCCAATGATGCTCTACATGTAGCATTTAAACCTAAATGGTCTAAAAGTGGTTGGGCGCAATGGTGACCTGCTCTTACTGCAACACCTTTTTGGTCAACAATAGTAGCAATATCATGAGCATGTAACTTATTTTCTTTCATTGTAAAAGAGAAAATACCACCTTTATTGCTAGCTTTTCCTTGAAAATCTAGAAAATCTAAATCATACAAACTTTCCTTGGCATAATTAACTAATTTACTCTCATGCTCAGTTATGTTTTTATGCCCTAAAGATTGTATAAAATCTATAGCAGCTCCTAACCCTATAATAGGAATGATAGCAGGTGTGCCTGCTTCAAATTTATGAGGGATATTATTATATGTTATACTTTCTTTACCAACATAATTAATCATTGAGCCCCCACCAATAAAAGGTTGCATTTCATCAAATCTCGTTTGGTTGATATAAAGAGCACCAGATGCTGAAGGGCCATATAATTTGTGTCCTGTAAAAACAAAAAAATCACAACAAATTTCAGATACATTGACTGGCATATGTACGACGGATTGTGACCCATCTACTAATGTTGTAATTTGTTTTTTTTGGGCTGACGTACATATTTTTTTTACATCCACAATACTACCCAAGACATTTGACATTTGAGTAATTGCAATTAATTTTGTATTNTCACTTATTGAATTAATAACATCATCAGCACTTATAGAACCATCCTCTTGAGGCTCAACCCATTTTAAATTAACTCCAATTTTCTCTCTAAGAAAATGCCATGGTACAATATTTGAATGATGCTCAGCTATAGACAAAAGTATTTCATCATTTTTTTTTAAATTATATTGAGCCCAAGCATATGCAACTAGATTAATTCCTTCTGTTGATCCTGAAGTAAAAATAATTTCATTTTCACTTTTNGCTCCTAAAAAATTTTGTATCTTACCTCGCACAGCTTCAAACTTCTCTGTTGCTAAATTTGATAGAAAATGTAGACCACGATGTACATTAGCGTACTCATCTTCATACCCATTCTTAACGGCTTCAATAACAACCTGAGGTTTTTGAGCAGAAGCACCATTATCAAGGTAACAAAGAGGTTTACCTCTAATTTTTTTTTCCAAAATTGGAAAATCCTTTCTTATTTTATCAATATCAAGCATTAGAGCCAACTCTTTCTACTAAAATAAAATCACTTGAATTTAAAATTTGTAACAAAAAAACTATCAATAATAATAGAANAAAAANTCCAGTAACAAATACTAAAAAGGTGGAACTGAAACCATGCGCTCTAGCAGCGCACTCTGATAAAGCCCAAATAATCCAAATATTTGTTAACATTATTAAATAACTAGCAACATATATATTTAATATAATTAAAACAAATAATAAAATATTGATAAATAAAAGAATATAATGAATCCAAGCTACACACTTTAATAAATTTATAAATGTGCCCTTCCCTCCAAAAAATTTACCAATATACGTAGCTAAACTAGTAATTATAAAAATTTTTAAGACTTCTAAAAAAACTAATAAAATAGGTTTTTTTAAAATATTTTCATAATAAAGCATAAAAATACTTTCATCAGGTTGACCATTTGAATAGATGAAATAATTGGAAGTGTATGTAAATAACGCATTGATAATAGAAATAAAAAGAACTGCCTCTATCAATATAGATGGTTTAATTTCATAATTTAATACTTTCTGAAAAACTAATTTNGGGGAAAGTATACTGTCCAATATCAATTTAAAATTAATCATAATACTAACGAATATTAAGATAAGAGAAAATTAAATAAATAATTATCAAGAGAAAAAAAAGATATAAATTTGATTGAATTTTATGGGCTGCACATAAAATTGATGAAAAAATCCATGAATAGAAAACAACAGAGAAAAAATTTAAAATCCAAGACAACCAGGAACTATAATAGATACCTTCGATAAGGGATAATGATAATAAAACTGGACTAGATATAATAGTCGCCCAAAAAAAAGCTAACCTAGTTTCAAAATAAGTAGCCTTACTTCCAAATGGCAACCATAAAAGATGAATGAAGAAAGCAATAATGTAAAGAAATATTGGAACAAAAAAAAGGGAAGCAAATAAATCAATACCTATCTGATCATTAAGACTAATTTTAGTATTAAATTTTTGATTATGAGTTAATTTGTCTGGTAATCTATGAAGAAATAGAACTAAAGAAATAAAAAAAGAATACGCCAAAAGCCTACTCTCATTGATACCATTAGATAATTGAGTATTATATGATCTCTTTAATCCCGTATATGCATAAAAAATTTCAGATACAAAACCTTTAGTCATAAATGACTGCAAAAAATATTTTAATGTAATTTTAGTAGAATCTGGCACAGTTTTATAAAGTTATCATTTCAGAAATTTGATTTTGTATGTAATAAACTATGTTATCCTCACTAACTTCATCCAAAATTTCAGAATAAAAAGCTTGAATTAATTTTTTTTGGGCCTCAATTAAAGGAATTCCCCTAGATCTTAGATAAAACAAATGATCTTCGTTTAATGTTCCAGAAATTGAGCCATGTGAACAGACCACATCATCTGCATATATTTCTAATTCAGGTTTAACTAAAAATTCACAATCATCAGATAAAATTAAACCATTGCTCATTTGATAACCATCAGTTTTTTGTGCTTTTGAATCAACAAAAATCTTTCCTTGAAATATTGCTTTAGCACCATTTTTTAAAGCATTTTTAATAATTTGGCGACTTTTACAAGACTCTTCTTGATGAGAAATAAAAACGGTATTGTCACAAATAGAGGTTTCTTTTTTTCCAAAACCCATACTAGCGACTGTTGTGTCACAATTAGTACCTTCTAAATAAAGATTTGTTTCATTTCTAACTGGGTTATCACTAAAAGAAAAATTTACNGTTTTGATTTTAGAATTTTTTTTACAATTACCAAAAAAATGATAAATTACAGAATTAGATATATCTTGGTTTATTATTTTATAATGCTCTAACTTAGAATTATCAGCTGCAAATAATTCAGAAACAATGTTGTATTTTGAATTACCATAAAAGTGTTCAAANACTTTTATTTCTGAATTTTCCTCTAAATCAAATAAGTTTCTGATACAAGTATTTTTTTCGTTTTTCCCCTCATAAATAATATGTAGATTTTTCTTAACACCGTTTTTAAATTTAATGAACACACCATCTCTAGCGTTAAATCCATTAAATAATGCTAATGGTCTTTCATATGATTTTTCTGCTTTTAATTGAGCCTTGCTAAATTTCAAACTACTCCAATGATCTTTTTTTAAAAATATATCTTTGAAACTACATATCTCTATATTTTTATTTTCATTAATAAAATTTTTTAAGGTCTCTATATCAAGAATACCGTCATTAAACCTTAAAAAGCTATACTTAGTTACATCAAATTTTAATGATTGTGATGATCTTGTTTCTTGNNACTTTTTAATAGGTAATTTATCGTGCCAAATTNAAGGAGAAGCAAATCTCCAGTATTCCTTTTTTTTATCAAGTAAATTTATACTTTTAAATGATTCTTCAAATTTACGAGTGTAAGCGTCAATCCAATGACTATTTTTATTTTCAAAAACCATGTTTTTACCTTGAGGATATTTCACAAATTAAATTAATTCAGTAAATGAGTATATCCCTGATCTTCAACTTCTAAAGCTAACTCTGGTCCCCCAGTTTTGATTATCTTACCTTTAGCCATAATATGGACAAAGTCCGGTTTTATATAATTCAAAAGCCTCTGATAGTGAGTAATTATTAAAAAAGATCTATTTTCTGATCGTAAAAAATTAACACCTTTAGAAACTTGTTTCATAGCATCAACATCTAAACCGCTATCTGTTTCATCTAGGATGCAAAAACGTGGCTCTAATAAAGCCATTTGTAATATTTCATTTCTTTTCTTTTCTCCACCCGAAAAGCCAACATTGAGAGGCCTTTTTAGCATTTCCATATCTACATTAAGAAAATCTGCTTTTTCTCTTAAAATTTTCAAAAATTCAGCTGGGTTTAATTCGTCTTTGCCATTAAATTTTCTTTGAGAGTTTAATGCGGTTCTTATAAAAGATAAGTTACCAACGCCAGGAATTTCNATTGGATATTGAAANGCCAGAAAAATACCTTTTGCGGCTCTTTCGTCAGGCTCATCATCTAATATGCTTTCACCATCAAGCTCTATGTCACCTTTTTCAATTTCATAACCTTCTTTACCTGATAAAGTATACGATAAAGTAGACTTTCCAGACCCATTTGGTCCCATAATAGCATGGACTTCTCCTGGATTAATTTTGAGGTTTATGCCATTAATAATTTTTTTTTCAACTTCAGAAATATTTACATGTAAATCTTTAATTTCAAACATACTAACCAACTGATCCTTCTAAACTGATAGCAACTAATTTTTGTGCTTCAAGAGCAAATTCCATTGGTAAAGCTTGCAATACCTCTTTGCAAAATCCATTAATAATAAGAGCAACAGCATCTTCCTCGTTAATTCCTCTTTGCAAGCAATAAAACAACTGATCATCGTCTATTTTTGAAGTGGTTGCCTCATGTTCTGTTCTTGACGAATTATTTTTATTTTCAATATATGGCACAGTATGAGCCCCACACTTATTTCCAATTAGCAAACTATCACATTGTGTGAAATTTCTACTATTTGCAGCTTTAGGATGAATATTAACCAATCCTCTATAAGTATTCTGTGCTTTACCAGCAGAAATACCTTTTGAAACTATTCTACTCCTAGTACCTTTACCAAGATGGATCATCTTTGTTCCAGTATCTGCTTGTTGAAAGTTATTTGCAATTGCTACTGAATAAAATTCCCCTTGACTATTATCACCTCTAAGTATGCANGAAGGATATTTCCAAGTAACTGCAGAACCAGTTTCTATCTGTGTCCACATGACTTTAGANTTTACNCCACGACAATCTGCTCTTTTGGTGACAAAATTATAGATCCCACCTTTACCATTCTCATCACCTGGATACCAATTCTGAACGGTAGAATATTTAATACTTGCTTCATCAAGTGCAACAAGTTCAACTACAGCAGCATGCAGCTGATGGGTATCTCTCATAGGAGCAGTACATCCTTCTAAGTAACTGACATAAGATTTTTTATCAGCAATAATAAGTGTTCGTTCAAATTGACCAGTATTTTCTGCATTAATTCTGAAATATGTACTAAGTTCCATTGGGCATTTAACACCTTCAGGAATATAAACAAAAGATCCATCTGAAAAGACAGCAGAATTCAAAGTGGCAAAATAGTTGTCAGTTCTCGGAACAACAGTTCCAATATATTTTTTAACCAAATCAGGGTATAATTTTATGGCTTCAGATATTGAACAAAAAATNATNCCTAATTTTTCTAGNTCATCTTTAAATGTAGTACCAACNGAAACACTATCAAAAACAGCGTCAACTGCAACCTTTTTTGGTTTGGTATCCATATTATTTTCAGCACCTATNACTCCAGCAAGNAATTCCTGTTCTTTGAGAGGAATNCCAAGTTTAGCATATGTTTCNAACAANGCAGGTTCTACCTCATCAAGTGANTTAGGTTTTTTTTCCAATGATTTNGGTTTGGCATAGTAATACTGNTCATTATAATCTATACCTTTATAATTTAACATAGGCCAATTTGGTTCATCCATTTTAACCCAACGCTTGTATGCTTCTAANCTCCAGTTTAGCATCCAATCAGGTTCATCATTTTTTTTGGAAATTAATTTGACAATNTCCTCTGAAAGTCCTTTTGGAGCATATTCCATATCAATATCAGTAGTAAAACCATACTTATAACTTTCACCAAGTGATTTTACNGAATTAATCGTTTGTTGATCAATACCTTCTTTTGCTTCTAATTTTAGTTCAGACATATTAAACTCATTGTTNATTTACTCTTATTTATTATCTTTTTTTATTATAACTAGACCATACACTTACAAATTTTTCTAAATCCTTTTTTTTTGTTGTTTCACCTATGGACACTCTAATTGCACAATCAGCTTCAGAACTTGAATAGCCCATACTTAATAAGGAATTATTTTTAATTTTTTTTCCACTAGAACAAGCCATTCCAGAGGAAACAGAAAAACCTTCTAAGTCAAGTGTAGCAACCTGCTGATCATTTTTCCAACCAGGTGTAATAAAAAAACTTGTATTTGGCAATCTATTAACTTTCCTACCAACAATAGAGGTCTCATAACTTTCATTTAGTATCATTTCTTCCAAATAATCTCGATTTGATTTGATTTCATCCCATTTACCTGAATTAATTTCAAATAATCTATCTTCAATTGATTTTGCAAAACCCTGAATATTCATTAAATTTTCAGTTCCTGATCTTTTACCAAATTCCTGTCCACCACCCTTAATTAAAGAATTTAAATTATTCATATCTTTTACTATCAAAGCACCTATACCTTTTGGTCCTCCAATTTTATGCGAAGATATTGATGAAAATTGAAAATCAAATTTAGAAAAATCTGTAAAGATTTTTCCAAATGCTTGTGCTGCATCAGTAAAATAAATTCCATTAGGTATCTGTTGAATAATCCCCGTTTCTGAATTGGCTGCCTGCAAAGTTGAATTTGATGGNTCNTCNATATTTACTNTGCCATTTTNATTTACNACAAGGTTTGAACATGACCAAANTTTTACACANTCATGCTCAATGGGTGCACAATTTAAATTTTTATGATGTAAAACCATTGCAGCTGATTCNGTAGCACCTGATGTAAAAATAATATTGTAACGTGTATTTAAACCTAGTATCTCTGCTATTTTATCTCGAGCTTTCTCTATAGCTTTCTTTGCGGCCCTACCCTCATAATGAGATGAAGATGGATTAGCAAAATTTGATAAAGTACTTTTCATCTCTAAAAAAGCGTTTTTAGACAGTGGGCTTGAAGCGTTCCAATCTAAATATATTCTCTTTTGCATACTAATTATCAGAAATAGTTACAAAATTAGGTACNGCAGGACATGGATTCAACTGATCAGCAGTAATATCAGATAATCTCATTTGATGCAAAAAAACATAAATATTTGCGGATAATTGTTCCCACATTTTGCTTGATAAAATATCTTCTTTAGTTTTAGATTTANTAAAGATTGAACCTTTTTCAGAGCCAAGATCTAAATCTTGATCAACGGCTTTTAAAATTTCAGTAATCCTGATTAAGTCAGGTGATTTAGCAATTGCATAACCACCAGAAGATCCTCTNAAGGACTTTACTATTCCTGCTTTTCTCAATTTTAAGAACAATTGTTCAAGGTAAGGTAATGAAATATTCTGCCTAGCAGAAATCGAAGATAAACTTATATTTNTAGAANTACTTCTAGAAGACAAGTCTACTANGGCAATTANTGCATATCTTCCTTGTGTATTCAACTTCATTTCAAAATTTACCTAAATAGTTGACTAAAACATTATAAACACTTAACTCAATATTGAAAATATAAAGAAGATAATTTAGAACCATTCTAGGTTACTTACATAATATGGTCAATAAGCTAGAAAAATAATAGGGAGAAAAAATGCCTGAGGTTATATTTCAAGGTCCTGACGGTCGTTTAGAAGGAAGATTTCACCCACAAGGAAATCTTGACTCACCAATTGCAATTATATTGCACCCACACCCTGAATATAGCGGTACTATGAATAATAAAGTAGTATATAACCTTCATTATTTGTTTTATAAAATGGGTTTTTCTTGTCTTAGGTTTAACTTTAGAGGTGTTGGAAAAAGTGAAGGAACATATGATCAAGGGGTTGGAGAATTAGCAGATGCCACATCAGCCTTAGATTATTTACAGTCTAATGTTCCTAATGCTAGGGCTTGCTGGGTTGTTGGATTTTCCTTTGGAGCTTGGATTGGTATGCAAATCTTAATGAGAAGGCCAGAAGTTACAGGTTTCATAGCTGTATCACCTCCTGCAAATACCTATGATTTTTCATTTTTAGCTCCTTGTCCTTCATCAGGATTAATAATTAATGGTGAAAATGATAGAGTAGTTCCATGTATTAAAGTAAATGAACTAGTAACTAAATTACAGCAACAAAAAGGAATTACAATAACACACGAAACTGTCAAAAAAGCTAATCACTTTTTTGACCCTGGAATGGAAGAAATGTTAAGTTTTACTCAAAATTATGTTCAAAAAAGACTAATAGAAAATACTCGCTAATTTTATGCAAAATCAAAACTTAAAATCTCAATTTCTTTCTACTTTATTTGATCGTGGTTTCATTCATGATTGTACGGACCTGCATGGGTTAGATTTAGTATTAATTAATAATGAATCAAAAACTGCTTATGTTGGTTATGACGCTACTGCTGAATCACTACATGTAGGACATCTAGTNAATATAATGATGCTNAGATGGTTTCAAAAATGTGGTGGTATTCCTATTACTCTTATNGGTGGAGGNACAACTAGNGTTGGAGACCCTTCATNTAGATCTNNAGAACGTCCTTTGCTTGATATNAGTGAAATAAAAAANAATACGTNTTCNCTNAAGGCAATATTCAAAAACTANATTNAATTATGACCTTAATAAAAATAAAGCACTAATGTTAGATAACTCTAATTGGTTACC
>FUFK010047483.1_pt1 | contig 10007 bp, 8 predicted proteins | sample 1021851 | NCBI WGS metagenome assembly FUFK01 (sample SAMEA51879418, study PRJEB19060) | metagenome | reverse complement strand
CAAGATTGTCTAACTAAGTACTTTCAAATAGGTTTACAATTTTTATTAGAATATATAGTTATCAATACTTTTATAAGTTTTAGGTTTACAAAGTATTTTTAATTTTTTTACTCGCTCAACACACATCAAACATATGTTAGGTAAAAGTGGTTTACAGTCTATTTTGAATATTTTATCGGAAGCACATGTATATAAGTATATGGAGGGTGGCATGGCACATGCATGGGTACTAGGTTGGGCGCTACTGTTGGGTACAACTAAGGTTATATAAACACCAAGTACTCTATAACTGGGAACAGTTTATGATGCACTAATGATGCACTTAAGGGATTCACACAGAATCTTTTTAATGATAATATCCTTGTTAACTAACGAATATCTGCGTGTACNATTAGTNTNNTTGGGTGTATGTAGTTTCCGTAGTCAAGTGTGATATCCGTTTCACCACAGAACCATACACCTTGTTTTTCAACATAATCAACACACACAGATAATCAATATAAATCCTATGATGCACTTATGATGCAGTTTAGGTGGAAAGGGCATAAATATGGGAACAATAGTTCAAAAGAAGTGGAAAGGTAAAAAGGGGAAACTACAAACTGGCTATCANGCTCAAGTGAGAATGAAGGGACAATTTCTAAGTTCAACATTCGATACGAGGAAGAAAGCAAAGATATGGATAGAGGAGCAAGAGATGTTAATACGAAAAGGCTATTCAGTATCAGAAGGTAAGAAAATTACTGTTAGTGATGCTATTGATAGATACATCTCAGAAATATCAATTAACAAGAAGGCACATAAGAATGAAGTAGGTATATGGAATAGGCTTAAGGTTAACAATAGCAATTTTGTAAACCTAAGAATTGCTGAAGTTAATCCAACACATATCCTGCATTTACGAAATAAATCAGCTAAACGAGGCAAGACAGTTGCTAATTATGAACTGAAGTTGCTGAACCATTTATTCAATAATGCAATTAAGTTGTGGCGAGTTGTTGAGTTAAATCCAGTATCACCTATNGAAAGATACAAAACACAAAAGGGTAGATATGCTCCGTTATACTATGCTGAATATAGGCAAATACTTAAAGCTATTCGGCATGATTACTGGCTATATTTATTTATTTTAATTTTGCGTAATGGTGGATTTAGACCTAACGAAATATTTAATCTCACACATAACGATATTGATTTAGTTAAGAATTGTTTAGTTGTAAGAAAACAAAAGGCGCAGAATACATATCGNCTTGTACCTATGAAGGCTTACATAATNAAACTAATTCAAGAAAGTAAGAAGCTACATCATTCACACAAAATAATTCCTTCATGTTGGGATACTGTTCAAACTAGGTGGCAGAGAATGAAGAAGAGAATAGGCTTATTTGATAGGCAGATTTATGACTTCAGAAGGTCNTTCGCACATAACTTTATTGATTATAACAAAGGGGANATTCCNACTCTTTGCAAAATAGGTGGTTGGGCAGATTGGGAAATGGCTCATAGGTATTATGGAAAGGATAATGTTAGGTACTAGAAAATTTGATTCATTTTTTCCCATTTAAGAATCATACAGAATCTCGTAGGAGTGATGCTGAGTGAATAATCATTTTAACATTCAACACCACTCTACGATTCTTAAAACCGACTTTATGCTAAATATAAATACAAAAGGTTGTTATGAAGCCGATTTTATTGCTTTTGTGATAACTTCACGAAAATGTATCTCGTGTAGTGTGCATCTAACACCACATGTATTTCCAAAAGTGTAGGGATATAAATTATAAACTACATATCCCTTACTTCCTCTCATAACAAAAGAAGTATCCACTTCAGAACCACTCTCGTCAAAACACAAAACTTTATTAGAAGTTTCAATTCCAGTTTTCTTATTTCTGAATTTAGCATTAGTTCTAAATTTAATCAGAACATCAGAAGGACTGCTTTCAACTTCCGTTATATCTTTATATTTTTGACATGTTGCAGGATGTAATATCTCGTATGGAACTTTAACTTTAGGAATAGAATGAGTTCTCACACTTGATTTTGTTTCAAGAATTAATGCATCTATCTCTTCAACAAAAGGTTTAGCATCTACACTATTGAGTAAAAGGGAGCAGGAATACTCCCCATTTTCCTTAAACTCATAATCAGGCTTATCAACATACAAGAACATAAATGTTCCGTTAGGTGTATTCTTTTTTAACAGATGAGAAGGAAATTTACTCATTANNCTTCACCTCCCTTCCAGTCTATTATTGCCTGATAGTCATAGACTTTAGACATTTCATCAACAAAACTTGATTTACTTTCAAAGCCCTTCTTCCCATAATTGGAATAATCAGGACTAACAACATTTTCTGCTCCATATTTAGAACAGTAGTTCATATGAATTGAGGTTCTTAATTGTTGAAAACTCAAGTCTTTTGCTCGTCTTGCTTCAGGTGATGCACCATAAAGAGAGGTTTTAGATAAACCCAACCTAAACAAATCAATAAACTTTTTAGGTTCATCATCTCTTAGGTAGGAATGTTTATAAATCCCACATGCAAATTCCCTAAATTCTTTTGCAACAAAATCTGAATAGCTAATAAAATATTTACCACTTTCAGTTTGAACAACATAAATACCTGACTCTTGCTTATCAGAAAAGGTGATAGGTTTTGAAGAGGGTAAACCATTATCAATAACAATGGTGTAGGCTTTTAACTTATCCATTATTCCCACTCCCCTCGTTCTCTTTTCTTTTTATGAAGCTTTATTATTTCATCAATAACTTCACCATGAGCATTATCAATTAGTTCATTAAGATAATCTTTTTTATCTTCTAACTTTTGCCTCTCAATATGTTGTGAGAATCTATCAGCTTCAAACTCATCATGTTCTTCCTGAGTAATGTCAGGGCGACTTAATAAAGTTTTTCTAGGCTTAACTTCAGGTTCAGGTGTTTTGGAAGTATTATCTTTATACCTCCTACTATCATAAACCTTTGTGCCTTTATGTTTATTTGACTTAAAGTATTTTACCATTTGGCATTACCTCCTTCTTTTGTTTGGAAAAAATATTTGCTTCATCTCTTAAATACTTTTCGTGATAATCAATTTCTTGTTTAACAGAAGTATTAAGAATTTGTTTTATGTCAGAAGGACCAACTCCCTCTAAACATAAATGTTGAACTGCATGAGCAACAAGGTGGTGAGCATACTCAATATCACCTGCAAGATAAGAAGCATCATCATCTGTTTCAGCATCAATTTCTTTTTGCAGTTTAGGAATGATGTAAGTTTTTAACTCCAACAAATCATCATCAAATATCTCATATGCACTAGGCATTTCAGTAGTTGGTAATTTAGGAAGAGGTTCTACTTTAGGCATTAGCCACCTCCTTTTTATTTTCATAATTAGCTATATCGCCAACTGCATAATCAAAACTTTCTTTGTGTTCAGCAAAGCTCTCATACTCGTAATTAACTGCTTTAATAATCTTGGCGAGTTCTTCCTGAGATATTGCATCAGAGCCTTTATTATTCTTAGCGAACCACTTACTAATCATTTGGTTCACCTGACCATGCATACACATAAGCTCAAATAATGAGTTAATATATTCCTGCTTACCGTAATAATTAGAGTCAGAATCGTTAAATATAGGGTTATATTTCATCTTTAATCTCCTTCCCGAGATTGGATTAAGAGGGTTATCCGTTCTCTTAATCGGTTTATAATTACATTTTAACTTCTTAAAAAAGCCGACCTTCAGGGAACAGTTTTGTGATTAATGATTAATTTGATGTACTTTCAGGGAACAGTTATAATTTTTTTGTGGCAAGAAATAATTATCTCTCTACTGAATTATATCCCTACGACAATCTNGTATTAACTTGGAAACATAAACATAAAGTTTTTTACGATACAGATTTATCCAGAAACTTTGCNATGCATGTTGTAAATCAAAGTGAGAAACAATTTAAATATATTAGGGAACTTAATGATAACGATACCATGTTTGGTTTTGGAGGCAGTACCCTTTATACACAAGCATTACCATTCGATATTAATTTAAATTTAAATNTTGGTAAAAGNTNNCATCAAGCANTACCACTCGAGATAGTTATGATGAATGATATTTTGCAAACTGTTCAGAATAGAGGTTGGGTAGAATTAAAAAGAAAAGATTCTATGAAGAATTTAGGTGATGCTATTGGTTGTTTAATATCAAATATTCTTTGCAGTTTTTTTGTATTTAATTTTTCAGGCTACATTTGGATTCCAAAACAAAAACAATNTTATACTAAATCTCGTTATAACAAATTTATCAAAGCAAGAGCCATGATAGATGTAATTGATATTTTTGTTATGAGAGGATTNTTAGAGAAAAAACCTCACATCAGTTNTGTAAAGAAANAACAAGAATCAATNAATCTTTTTGAGAGATATTGTTCAAGATANAGAGCCACTACAAAATTACTGAACTACATTGCTAAATGGCAATTAGGAGTAAGGGATATTATTTTTACTGGTGAACCTATTCAAATAAAATCATTACCTAGATTAAAGAAAGGTGAAACAAGAAAGCTAAAAGAAAAACTATCTGAATACAAAGATACAAATGAGATAGTAAAAATGCGTAATGAATTAAATAGATATAACGAATTATTGCGCAGAAACTTTATCTATATTGATGATTGGGAACTATTGAATGAGCCTATTCAAATTGATAAATCCAAACCTGCAGGACCACAGATTAAGATGCTTACTAATGGCTACACTCATATTCATGATGAGCCTAAAGTGGTTCCACATCTGGAAAAAGGAAACAAGGCTTACAGAATAAATATCCATGAACATAGAATTCAACATTCTAAGTATGTACATAACTACTATTATCGAGTGTTTAATAGAGGCTCTACTAAATTTGGAGGAAGGTTTTATGGGCATTGGATAACTAGAAACTGCCCTAAACACTTNNGAAAACACATCCTAATTAATGGNAAAAAGACTNTAGAACTTGATTATTCAGGAATGAATCTTTGCATAGCCTATTCTTTATTGGGTATGGACCAGTTCAAAGAAATGGATATGTACAATATTTCAGGACTAGATAGAGCTGATGTTAAGCAGTTCACAACCATTGCCCTTAACTCAACTAGTTTAAAGAAAGCATGTAAATCAACTATCGAAGAACTGGGCTTAAAAGAGAATAAAGCAAATATGGATATGTTTGANNATGAGATACCACTAGCCTTATCAGAACTACATCCAATGATTTATGAAAAATATTTTTATAGAGGCAAAGATACTGGAGCAATGTTTATGCGACATGAATCTAATATTGCTAATCAAGTAATTATGAAGTTTGTATCAAAAGATATTCCAATACTAGTTCTTCACGATAGTTTTATTGTAGAAGAAAAACATAAAGATTTATTAGGAAGAGTTATGTATGCAGAGTTTAACAAGTANTGGACTGGTAGAAGTGAATATACTGGTGTCAGATGTAAGCCCTGCACACCAATAGTGAAGTAGTTTCAAACTAATCACAGCTCATATTCCAGTAAGCAAGATTGTCTAACTAAGTACTTTCAAATAGGTTTACAATTTTTATTAGAATATATAGTTATCAATACTTTTATAAGTTTTAGGTTTACAAAGTATTTTTAATTTTTTTACTCGCTCAACACACATCAAACATATGTTAGGTAAAAGTGGTTTACAGTCTATTTTGAATATTTTATCGGAAGCACATGTATATAAGTATATGGAGGGTGGCATGGCACATGCATGGGTACTAGGTTGGGCGCTACTGTTGGGTACAACTAAGGTTATATAAACACCAAGTACTCTATAACTGGGAACAGTTTATGATGCACTAATGATGCACTTAAGGGATTCACACAGAATCTTTTTAATGATAATATCCTTGTTAACTAACGAATATCTGCGTGTACAATTAGTGTGCTTGGGTGTATGTAGTTTCCGTAGTCAAGTGTGATATCCGTTTCACCACAGAACCATACACCTTGTTTTTCAACATAATCAACACACACAGATAATCAATATAAATCCTATGATGCACTTATGATGCAGTTTAGGTGGAAAGGGCATAAATATGGGAACAATAGTTCAAAAGAAGTGGAAAGGTAAAAAGGGGAAACTACAAACTGGCTATCAGGCTCAAGTGAGAATGAAGGGACAATTTCTAAGTTCAACATTCGATACGAGGAAGAAAGCAAAGATATGGATAGAGGAGCAAGAGATGTTAATACGAAAAGGCTATTCAGTATCAGAAGGTAAGAAAATTACTGTTAGTGATGCTATTGATAGATACATCTCAGAAATATCAATTAACAAGAAGGCACATAAGAATGAAGTAGGTATATGGAATAGGCTTAAGGTTAACAATAGCAATTTTGTAAACCTAAGAATTGCTGAAGTTAATCCAACACATATCCTGCATTTACGAAATAAATCAGCTAAACGAGGCAAGACAGTTGCTAATTATGAACTGAAGTTGCTGAACCATTTATTCAATAATGCAATTAAGTTGTGGCGAGTTGTTGAGTTAAATCCAGTATCACCTATTGAAAGATACAAAACACAAAAGGGTAGATATGCTCCGTTATACTATGCTGAATATAGACAAATACTTAAAGCTATTCGGCATGATTACTGGCTATATTTATTTATTTTAATTTTGCGTAATGGTGGATTTAGACCTAACGAAATATTTAATCTCACACATAACGATATTGATTTAGTTAAGAATTGTTTAGTTGTAAGAAAACAAAAGGCGCAGAATACATATCGTCTTGTACCTATGAAGGCTTACATAATTAAACTAATTCAAGAAAGTAAGAAGCTACATCATTCACACAAAATAATTCCTTCATGTTGGGATACTGTTCAAACTAGGTGGCAGAGAATGAAGAAGAGAATAGGCTTATTTGATAGGCAGATTTATGACTTTAGAAGGTCNTTCGCACATAACTTTATTGATTATAACAAAGGGGACATTCCTACTCTTTGCAAAATAGGTGGTTGGGCAGATTGGGAAATGGCTCATAGGTATTATGGAAAGGATAATGTTAGGTACTAGAAAATTTGATTCATTTTTTCCCATTTAAGAATCATACAGAATCTCGTAGGAGTGATGCTGAGTGAATAATCATTTTAACATTCAACACCACTCTACGATTCTTAAAACCGACTTTATGCTAAATATAAATACAAAAGGTTGTTATGAAGCCGATTTTATTGCTTTTGTGATAACTTCACGAAAATGTATCTCGTGTAGTGTGCATCTGACACCACATGTATTTCCAAAAGTGTAGGGATATAAATTATAAACTACATATCCCTTACTTCCTCTCATAACAAAAGAAGTATCCACTTCAGAACCACTCTCGTCAAAACACAAAACTTTATTAGAAGTTTCAATTCCAGTTTTCTTATTTCTGAATTTAGCATTAGTTCTAAATTTAATCAGAACATCAGAAGGACTGCTTTCAACTTCCGTTATATCTTTATATTTTTGACATGTTGCAGGATGTAATATCTCGTATGGAACTTTAACTTTAGGAATAGAATGAGTTCTCACACTTGATTTTGTTTCAAGAATTAATGCATCTATCTCTTCAACAAAAGGTTTAGCATCTACACTATTGAGTAAAAGGGAGCAGGAATACTCCCCATTTTCCTTAAACTCATAATCAGGCTTATCAACATACAAGAACATAAATGTTCCGTTAGGTGTATTCTTTTTNAACAGATGAGAAGGAAATTTACTCATTANNCTTCACCTCCCTTCCAGTCTATTATTGCCTGATAGTCATAGACTTTAGACATTTCATCAACAAAACTTGATTTACTTTCAAAGCCCTTCTTCCCATAATTNGAATAATCAGGACTNACAACATTTTCTGCTCCATATTTAGAACAGTAGTTCATATGAATTGAGGTTCTTAATTGTTGAAAACTCAAGTCTTTTGCTCGTCTTGCTTCAGGTGATGCACCATAAAGAGAGGTTTTAGATAAACCCAACCTAAANAAATCAATAAACTTTTTAGGTTCATCATCTCTTAGGTAGGAATGTTTATAAATCCCACATGCAAATTCCCTAAATTCTTTTGCAACAAAATCTGAATAGCTAATAAAATATTTACCACTTTCAGTTTGAACAACATAAATACCTGACTCTTGCTTATCAGAAAAGGTGATAGGTTTTGAAGAGGGTAAACCATTATCAATAACAATGGTGTAGGCTTTTAACTTATCCATTATTCCCACTCCCCTCGTTCTCTTTTCTTNTTATGAAGTTTTATTATTTCATCAATAACTTCACCATGAGCATTATCAATTAGTTCATTAAGATAATCTTTTTTATCTTCTAACTTTTGCCTCTCAATATGTTGTGAGAATCTATCAGCTTCAAACTCATCATGTTCTTCCTGAGTAATGTCAGGGCGACTTAATAAAGTTTTTCTAGGCTTAACTTCAGGTTCAGGTGTTTTGGAAGTATTATCTTTATACCTCCTACTATCATAAACCTTTGTGCCTTTATGTTTATTTGACTTAAAGTATTTTACCATTTGGCATTACCTCCTTCTTTTGTTTGGAAAAAATATTTGCTTCATCTCTTAAATACTTTTCGTGATAATCAATTTCTTGTTTAACAGAAGTATTAAGAATTTGTTTTATGTCAGAAGGACCAACTCCCTCTAAACATAAATGTTGAACTGCATGAGCAACAAGGTGGTGAGCATACTCAATATCACCTGCAAGATAAGAAGCATCATCATCTGTTTCAGCATCAATTTCTTTTTGCAGTTTAGGAATGATGTAAGTTTTTAACTCCAACAAATCATCATCAAATATCTCATATGCACTAGGCATTTCAGTAGTTGGTAATTTAGGAAGAGGTTCTACTTTAGGCATTAGCCACCTCCTTTTTATTTTCATAATTAGCTATATCGCCAACTGCATAATCAAAACTTTCTTTGTGTTCAGCAAAGCACTCATACTCGTAATTAACTGCTTTAATAATCTTGGCGAGTTCTTCCTGAGATATTGCATCAGCGCCTTTATTATTCTTAGCGAACCACTTACTAATCATTTGGTTCACCTGACCATGCATACACATAAGCTCAAATAATGAGTTAATATATTCCTGCTTTCCGTAATAATTAGAGTCAGAATCGTTAAATATAGGGTTATATTTCATCTTTAATCTCCTTCCCGAGATTGGATTAAGAGGGTTATCCGTTCTCTTAATCGGTTTATATCTAAATTATAAAACGAGAATATTGCTCACCTTCAGGGAACACTTTTCATAAGAGGGATTAATTTGATGTACTTTCAGGGAACAGTTGTAAAATATTTTTATGCCGAGCCANACTTACTTCCATGAAATGATGAGAGGAGTNTTGCTTTTAAGNCATGCAATGGTTGAGAGAGGNGANGNCAANTATTACACAACATGGAATAATAAAACTAAAAAAACAAAAAAAGTTGTGATGAAACTTCCAACAGGAGTTTTGTATTGGATTAAAGAACCAAATTATAAATCAGATTTATCAGCACATTTTTTAGAAGCAATAGTAGGTACAAAAAAAATGGGTGAAGGTAAACATAGCTTCTATAACACTATGCGAGTTCACGCACAAGATAGTTATAAAGAAGAATCTTATAAACGAGCAACAGAATTTCATATCTCACATCACTTAAACAGATACAAAACTGAGGGATTGTTTTATTACTTATTTGATTATGAAGCAAAGACATTAAGAAAAGATACTAAAGAAAATTATTTAAATGCTTTAGAAGGAATAACTGCAAGTATCTTGAATAGCTTTATGAAATTAGGTTTTTCAGGATATTTCTATTTACCTAAAGCAAAAGGCATTTATACAAAATCAAAATATAACCAACGCATTACATCAAGAGGAATAAACTACATTATTGAAAAACTTGTTGAGCTTGGATATTTAGAAAAACAACCACCTATTTATTTT
>FUFK010043965.1_pt1 | contig 10007 bp, 24 predicted proteins | sample 1021851 | NCBI WGS metagenome assembly FUFK01 (sample SAMEA51879418, study PRJEB19060) | metagenome | reverse complement strand
ACTAAAGGAGTAGGAGATTAAGGTTAACTTTAAGATACTTTAAGTATATTATAATGTATATCATAATGCTGTCAACAGAAATCCTCATCTTCTAGGAAAATAATGTCAAACTGTTGCCAAAATGCTTAACAATATACATTAGGCTACCTGATGTTGTAATAATAGCACACAATGGCATACTCTGTCAATACAAAATGTACAAAAATTAGGCAATACTTTCGTTGCACCCCGGTCCTCCCCCTCCTTTTTAGTAATAATTAACAGAACTTTGTGTAAAAACTATGCAAATGCCTAAAATTTAAGCAAAATTACAAAATATGTCCTGCTGTATATAGTGGTTAACAGCTTAATATTCCCCTCTCTGGCAGAGTGCATACATAGTAACGTGTGGGGGTGGGGTGGCACATGCCGTAGGGCTATTTTTTGACTATTATATATGGAAAAAATTAAAAATTTATTGATATGCTGCTTATAGCCCTTATTTTATTGGCGTTTTAACATAATAATACATTATCGAAAAATTATTTTGAGTAAAAAATGCAGCAAAATCAATGAGTTAGAGAAAAAATGCATGATTATGCAAAAAAATGCTTGTATTCCGTTGTCGAATGTGATTTAAATCATGTTGTAGCGAGTTAAAGAGTTTTGAGTTTAGAATTTCAAGTAACATCACGAACCTTGAGCATACTTAAAACCTAAACAATGATAGAAACAACTACAGACTAAAAGACAAAAAAAGTATTTGACGATTTAACGATTTTATGATTTAGTTTAAGAGTAACAAGTTTTTGAGTTTTACATAGATTGAACTCTGGTAGTTTTCAGAGTGCGTGGGAGTCCTCCGACATTATGGGGTCGGCTGTAGGGAAATAAAATGCCACATGCTAGGGTCAATTTCGATGAGCGTAGGCTAAGCGTGTATCGTTTGGATGGTGGGAGCAGTACGGCTGAGATGCAATGCACCACGGCAATAAAAATACCTTGCAAATGTAGGGTAATCTAAGGTGAGCCAACTCACTCATGCAGCTATGCATGGGATTACCCTTGTTTGCTAGTTTATACCATAGGTAGTACCTCATTATTTATGCGAGGTATTATTATGACAAACAATATATTCAATATTAAAGGGTTTAGAAAATCACAAAAGATGGTATCAAATGATATCGCTAGAAATATGATTACAAACTTAGTNAGTAAGGATAAGAGTTACAAGTACATNTANGGTAANAATGGNGAGATGCGTGGTTGGGTTATTGGNTTCATGCGACAAGGGAGCAAGACNGCAACCNTGGGGANACAACAACATTAAATCTACTTTTGGCTTTCAAAAGTAATTATTGACATCAATCTTTAGAGGTGCTACCTATCGTATAAACTGAGAGGAGTAATACGAAATGAAAGAGTATAATGGGCATAGAAGTTGGAATGCGTGGAATGTTGCATTGTGGCTTAATAATGAATACAATCTTTATCAAGAGATTGTAGATAGAGTTAGAAAGAATGGCTTGACCAAAGCTGTTAATATGATGTATAGAGATATCGGAGGGTATAAAACTCCTGATGGAGCGATATACAATAAGCTATCTATAAAACTAGCAATAGAGGGAATGGAGATAGAAGATGACAGTTAGAGAATTAATAAAAGAATTAGAATTATTAAATCCGAATGATTGTGTATTTGTAAAAGGCGATAAGTGTTTAAATTGGATTTATAATGTTGTAACATCAAGTGACGCAGATTATAAAGAGGTATATATAGAAACCTTTGACACCATATTAAAAGCTAAGAAAACTAGGGAGTGAAGTTATGATAGAGAATATAAAGGGCGTATACTATCTCTCCAAAGCTTACGAGAAAAAGCATGGGGAGATGTGGTATAAGGTAGCCAATAAAAGCTGCAGTACGATTGCCAAAAAAGTAGGCATGCACTCAGCTATTGTTGTGGGAGTGTTAGCAGCATTATCTCCTAATAATAAATGGGAGAGGAATGTTATTGACGCAGAAAATATGTGTGTAGCATACAAATCTGACATACCGTTAGATGATGTGAAAGTATGCACATACAATGCCAATAAACAGAAAGCAATAAAGATATTGGGCATACTCGACAAGGGCAGTATGGATTTAGAGAGTGATATTAGAGACATACTGAATGGCAATAAAGTAAAAGCATTCTTTGATTGTATATACAAATATGAGACCAATAAAACCACAGTTTGTATTGATGGGCATGCTAAGGCTATCTACATAGGAGAGAAGTTTGCCCTAAGTAGTAACAGCAGTAATGTGACTAACAAGCAGTATAGGGTTATCTCTCAAGCATACATAGATGCCACAAAAGAGATAAACGAATCAGAAGGGACAAGCTACCTACCCTATCAGATTCAGGCTATAACATGGGTAGCATGGAGAAGAATACATAACATTAAATGAGGAGTGAGGTAATGAAACTATATGATACTGATTACATAATTATTGATTCAAAAACAAAACAACCTATTGAATCACTAGGTATATGTTATAGTGAGGAATCAAAGGCTGATGTTGGGACTCTAGAAAAAGAGTGGGAATGGATTTCAATGACTAAACTACCAAAAGAATTACAAGAGAGAGCAATAGAGGAGTTAGGGATAAAATAAGATGTATGAGATTATAAACGATATATATAAATGGAAAGACTGTCAGCATTGTGGGGATGAATGGGAGTACCAATGCTATGAGTGTGAGAAAGCAGAGGAAGATGATAAGTATTTTAAAGCATTAGACAATATAAGATATACATTATTATGAGGAGTAAGGTTATGATTATATTTAAGAATGAATTACCACTAGACCATAAAAAGTCTTTGGAGTATATCGTATCTAGTTGGACAGTAGATATGTTCGAGCATGATTTAGAAATGGGTATGGTAAAACCAAATATGGACTATTGCCAAGAGGTATCTTGGAACTCAATAGAGGAGCATTTAAGTAGTGAAGGATTAGAAATGGAGTATGTATTATGAGAGTAGAGGTATACTATAACCTCCACAAAAATGTGTTTTCTATACGACATAAGGGGAGAGTAATAAAGCATTCCGATAAAGTTGTTATAGAAAACGCAGAGTATGTGGTGCGTAAGAGTGGGAGAGAAAGAGTATTAAAAGAGGGCAAAAAGAATGTGCATGCCTTTGTGAGAGGTAACTGGATAGATGGGCATGATGGACTCATACAACATGAAATAGTCGGTGGTAGTATGAGCAGCATAACCTACAATCCATACAAGTACGATAGCTTTGTTTATAAAGATAATGAAGAGCCTATCCAAAAAAGTGACTGGGCAGTATTAAGAAAAACTATTGACATGCCACCTAAGATTATGGCATGGAATGGTATAGCAGTAATAAGAGCATAAGGAGGAATGATGGAAATAATAGTATCATGTATACTAGTAGCCGGAGTGGGGATAGTTATACTATCTCTGTGGGATTTAATTAATGGATTAAGAAAATGAAAAGAGGAGTTAAGAAATGAAAAAAGTAAAATTACCTAAAGACGTATGGCTATCATTGAACAGGAGATTGAATGATTCCATACTAGCTGAAGTAAGTATGTCTCATGTCCCATCTAGGAGAGGGAATGAGATTAAAAAAGATAATATTAGAGATGAAGTATTAAACATTATGAATTTCTATTTCGATAGGGATTTTCCCACAGGAATTACAGAGGAGACAGAAATAAATGTACACGATTAAGCGAGTAAGAATAGATGAGGACGTAGTAGAATANCAAGTGACAGATGGGCAGCATTACTACTCTTTCTACGATAAGAAAGAAGCAGAGGAGTGCATGGACAATCTGAACAAAAAGGGTATAGTCACACCAGAATTGTTAAGGGAGTTAGGATTATGAGTAGAGTAACCATATACTTCTTGGCAATCGTGACGTTCTGTTATATAATGGACGTTACAGTTAGATATATATTTTAGAGGAGAAAGATATGAGAGATAAATTTATATTTGAAGAGGGAGACTTCTATTGGGGAGATGTTAGAAGTAGTGAGCATTATGCTGATGACCCATTAGTGTATGATGATTTGTACATTTTGAAAGAAAACCAAAATATCTGCATACAAGTGGCAGATAAGTATGTCGTACATAAGTCGTTAAAGGGAGAGGTAAAAACAAGTGTCATGGGTACATTTAATACGTTAAAAGGTGCAATGGCACACGCATTAAAGGAGAATCAGATATGAAAGCATATTTAATAGACCCTGAGAAGGAAGAGGTGACAGAGGTAGAATACTCTGGTGACTACAAGGACATATACAGACTGATAGACTGTTCCACGTTTGACATTGTGGGTATCACTCCTGAGGGAGATGGTATATACATAGATGACGAGGGACTATACGCAGAGAAGAAATATCTGTGGTCTTTCAAGGGTATTCTTCACAAGAATCATCTGTTTAACCTTGTCAACAAAGGACTTGTGTTAGGCACGAATATTGAGGGAGACAGTATCGAACCTGACCTATCTCTAAAAGAAGTACAGAGGAGAGTTGTATGGCATTGGTAAAAAAGTATGCAGTGATGTTTGAACCCTTTGAAGAAGACGGATTAGAGTACGTCAAAGAGGGTTGTGGTGCTATGTGGACAGATAAGAGTCCCATAAAGACCTTTGACACCAAAGAACAGGCAGAGGTAGAGATGAGGAAGTGGAACACAGGAATAGTGGTGGAGTATGGATATGAAAACAATTAGTATAGACCCTAAAGATAGAATAGAACTACTCAGATTCGTTAACATGCTGAGAGAACTAAACTGTAATACATCAGAGAAGATACCTATCTACTATGAACATGTTTGTGAGTTGGAGTCTCTCATGCACAAGCTATCATTCATACTAGAGTTTGAACAACCAAAGGACAGACATGGTGGATGGTATACAGACTATCAACTCAAAGAAGATTTACCAGAGGAGAAATCGAATGACAAGACCCACTAAAGAAGATAGAAAAAAATATGATATCGACTTTGCAGGAGACTTGCAGTTTGGTCTGGGCATGGAAGATGAGGTCATAGCTATGTTTAAAGGTAAAAAGATAGAGGTGAAGTCAGAGAAAGGTATGTGGCAGCGTACCGGGAACATAGCTGTAGAATACGAATCATGGGGTAAACCCTCTGGTATCAACGCTACGGAGTCCGACTATTGGTTTCACAATCTTTGTATCAATGGTGACATATATGCAACACTTGTGTTTAAAACAGAAACGCTGCGTAAAATAGTTGACTCTCTCGATTTTATCAAGACGGTAAGTGGTGGAGACCACAACGCATCCAAGATGTACCTTGTAAACATTAAGAAATTATTCTCTAGTGATGTCATCAAGGCATACAAGGGTGTTGCAGAAGAGTCACAAGAAAATAAATCTGACAAAGGGGATTGACATAAATTATTATTACTGTATAATATTACTTTATGTAATACTTAAAGTTAACCTTAACTCCTTCTACTTTAAGTTAATTATNTAAGAGGTNAAGATGAAGAAAGATTATTGTGAACATTGTGGTAACTTCCTAGATGACAAAGGTGTTTGTTTTGAATGTCGTATGGAAGCCGAACAATATTATGACATGGTGAATAGTCCACCACACTATACGAATGGTAATGGNATAGAGTGTATCGACTACATNAGACAGGTATTAGGTGAAGAGGGATTCGTTTACTTCTGTCATGGTAATTTNATCAAGTACCAACACAGGTACAAGTACAAAGGCAAGCCTGTGCAAGACATAGAGAAAGCAATGTTTTANTTAGAAAGAATGTTGAAGANTTTGAAAGGACTACATGAAGTACACAATAAAAACNAAACTTAAAGANGGNTCTACTGTNTACAGATTTGTTCCACCAAAGGACGCTAAGTTATCNGGTGTCGTTAAGAACAAAACATTTCAAGATGGTAGAGCAGCACGATACGAGATACCAAAACTAATTAAAGTGGTCGAAGACTTTAGGAAAGGTAAGATACTGGCAGGTAACATAGACGTTAACAGTAATCTGCGTCAAGTTCTTGCTCACTACTACAAGACAGGTCAGTTTAATTCGTTATCTTTGCACACGCAGAAGACATACACCTACGGCTTCAACAAAATATGTGTGACAAAGATGTTCGGCAGAGAGTTGGGAGACATAACCCTGAAATACCTCACTCCCACTCACTGCACCGAACTATATGAGACTTGGGTAAAGCAAGTGAGTGTCGATAATGCTAATCAACTCTCCAGAATCTTCTCTGTCCTGATAAACTTTTGTATATCACTAGGTTTGATGGACAAAAACCCAATGTCTATGGTCAAAAAGAGGTCACACGAGCCACGTTCTGTCGTATGGACACAGGAACAGGTGGAGTTGTTCGTGGAAACAGCCTTTTCACAGTTTAAATACAGAAATATTGGANTNCTTGCCCTACTTTGCTACGAATGGGGACAGAGACCNGTNGATATTNGNNTNTTGAAGTGGTCATCTATCGACTTTGANAANAAAATNGTNACAATNAANCANACNAANCGTGGTGCAACGGTNCANCTNCCTNTTGAGGNNAAGTTAGANNAACTNNTATCTCCAACAAAANGAGGATTGGGGATTCCAAGATTANGTATTACCCTATCAGAGACCCTCAGACGGTGCGTANNGNGTCATTGAGCATTTTCAAGTGTCTNCCCTTGCGAATGAGGTAAAGGCTCTCTGTGGTCTTCCTAGAGAGTTACAGATGGGAGACCTNAGAAAGACAGCAATAACAGAATTGATACGCAGTGGNGTTGACCAACTGGCAATCATGTCTGTGACAGGGCATAGGAANGTGCAGAGCCTTAACCCTTACAACAAACATAACTTTAACACAGCAAAGTCTGCACTAGAAATGAGGAGAAAATGAGTGACGATGTAAAACAACAAGCCTTGGAACAGGCACAGCAAGCATACGGACTATTTATNTGGTTTGTAAAATGGTTTAGTTATGTTATGATATTTATGATTGTTCTAATGTTTATGAATAATTGGTTTGATGATGGNACAGGCAGCCGATTCATGCCNGANGAGATTGTAGACGAGCAGTATGACCCAAAGGGTTTGAATAAGAAGAANGGTATATGATGAATAAACCTTATCACAACAAAGGATTCTTTCCTGCTTTNACTGTTATTGTNNTAGGCTTCTTTGTTCTACCAGTNGTTCTAATGATGATGATGGACGATACGTTTGAGAGATTTACTAAAAAGTATTTTCCAAGAGCAGAGTGTTGGGAGACAGCAAAGCATGAAAGAGTATGTAAAAGATTTAATAACTGTAAATTTATGAGGAACTTCTGTGATGAATGAGGGACAAACTTTGATAATGACAATAGTAATGTTAATAGGTATAACTATCATACTCAACGGATGTGCTGAGTTTTTTATAAGAGTTATGTGATGGACAAAAGATTACGTAGTCCTCTTACAAAACAAAAGAAAAAGTTTAAAAAGTATGTTCAGGACTTGATAGTTATAATAGTTGTTGTAATAGTTATAGGTGGTATGTTATTATATGCACACTATGACATAACAGGAATAGTAAACGGATGATATTAGAGACAGCATTAATGTGCATGGCACTAAACATGTATCACGAAGCAAAGAATCAATCCATGCTTGGGCAGATTGCTGTGGGACAAGTTGTGATGAACAGAGTTGAGGACAAAAGATTCCCTGATAATGTATGTGATGTAATAACCGAAGCTGTTACATATAAAGGCACAGACAAACCTGTGCTGCATAAGTGTCAGTTTAGTTGGTATTGTGATGGTCAAAAAGATGAGCCTGACTTTGATAGTAAAGAATGGTGGGATGCAAAAGAATACGCATCTATTGTATTGTCAGGCACAATAATGCTTGATGTGACAGAGGGTGCTACACACTACCATGCAACATACGTTAGACCTGCATGGGCAAAAACAAAGACAAAGACTACACGAATAGACAGACATATATTTTATAGATGGGAGAAGTAGATGGCAGACAATCCACACCAAGCCTGTCCCTTTGAGGACTGTGGTTCTTCAGACGCATTCAACTGGAATGATGACGGTTACGGCTTCTGTCACAGTTGTGGTGAGTCCTACCCTAANAAGCACAAACTACCTGTGTTTGATTGGGCAAANCAGAGTTACCCACTAAAGAGGAGAGAAAATATTATGATGAAAGAAGTTAAGGGTGTCACCTATGATGACATCAGGGGAATAGACCCTGAGGTTTGTAAGCTATATGGCATACAGATACAGACAGACGCAGACGGTAAGCCTGTACGGTATGCTTACAAGTATCCACACACTGTTAAGTACAGAGCCTTTGATGACAAGTCTAGGACTTGGATAAAGGACAAGGGTGTGGGTATGAATCACCTGTTTGGTCCAGAGTTTAACTCCAACTCCTCTAATAAACTCTACCTTACAGAGGGGGAGTTTGATGCAGCAAGTCTCTATCAGATATTAGGTCAGAAGTTCTTTGTTAAGTCACTCCCCTCTGCGTCTATCGGTGAGAAGTTTATCAAGCAGAATTACAATTACCTCAACTCTTTCAAGGAGATTATATACGCAGGTGAGTTAGATGACGCAGGACGCAGGAGTGCAGAGAGACTATACGAATCTTTTCCCACCAAGTTGTACTATGTGCCGATGTCAAAGTACAAAGATGCTAATGAGTTTCTTATGGCAGGTGATTGGGAAGAGTTGAAGTGGACGGCTTTGAAACCACAGAGATATTCCCCTGACAACTTCTTCTGTTCCGATGAAGAGGTAGCACAGGCTATACGTACAGAGAATCCTTACGACTACACTCCGACAGGACACACAGGTCTTGATGACAAGATTAGGGGAATAGTTAAGGGTGGCTTGACGTTCCTAAAAGCACCAAGAGGTACAGGTAAGACTGAGGTGATACGTTACTTTGAGACAGGACTACTGAAGAATCCAGACACTAGGATTGCTCTCCTGCACATGGAGGAAATGCGAAGCACAACATATCGTGCTATGGCTACCTACCACCTTGGTGTAAACGTCAGGACAAAGGACGATGCACAAGANAACAACGTATCAGAGGATGATGTNATAAAGGCTGCACTTGAAGCAACGCAAGGAGAACGCACCATAGTATTCGAAATGCGTTCACATGATGACCCTCTCAAACTANTNGAGTACACACGGCTTGCGTCCACCGTCTACGGTGCAGAGTANATATTTGTTGACCACGTACAGAGACTCGCTTATCTTAGTCAGACAGGTGTTGACGGTGCTACCTCTGTTCTTACATCTCTTGGTGCAAGGATGGCACAGCTTTCAAAAGAGTTGAATATAGGCGTTGTATTTATATCACAGGTCAATGATGATGGACGAACCAAGTATGCGTCCTCTCTCGAAGAAGAAGCTATCATCTGTATCAAGATAGAGAGGGACGTAGAAAACGAGGATACTACAGTTCAGAATACAACAGACTTTATTGTGGATAAGAACAGACCTTTTGCTAGACTTGGTAAGGCAGGTAGTGTATACTATGACCCAGAGACAACGCTCCTCACAGAGGATACAAGAGACAGGGAGAGAAACGTAGCATGATAATATTTGATGTGGAATCAAACGGACTTCTTGATGATGCAACAAAGATACACTGTCTGTCGTATATTGATACNGATAGAGAGAAAGATATTATTACACTATACGACTATGACGATATGAGACTATTGTTTTCTGTAAAGAAACATTTTGTTGGTCACAATATAATACGGTATGATATACCTTTACTGGAGAAGTTATTAGATATTAAGATAGACGCAAGACTGTATGATACTTTACCTATGTCTTGGGTTATGAACCCTACACGCAGCAAGCATGGACTAGACAGTTTCTTTCCTGACTTTGGAATAGAGAAACCAAAGATAGACGATTGGAGCAACTTATCTATAGAGGATTACTCTCACAGATGCGAAGAGGATGTTA
>FUFK010790937.1_pt1 | contig 10009 bp, 8 predicted proteins | sample 1021851 | NCBI WGS metagenome assembly FUFK01 (sample SAMEA51879418, study PRJEB19060) | metagenome | reverse complement strand
AGGTAATCGATCTTTTTTTCGAATTATGGTTTCTATGTACGGGAAATACGGTTTAGATAATAATATAGAAGAGGTGTTAAAAAGGGGAAAGAAAGAGTTTGGGAAATCCTTTTTGTCTTACGAAAGTGGGGTGTATTTCCAAGCAAGGGGGGCATATGATAAAGCTATGGACCAATTTATTCTATATCTTAAACATGAGCCCAAACAAAATGGAATCATTGAAAGAAGAATTTTATTAATGAGTGACGAAGAAATAGCTCTGCCTGTTATTGAAAAAAAGCTCATTGAGGCATCAAAAAGCACCCCTAGCAAAATACTTAATGTCCTAAGCGAGTATTACTTTAAACAACAAAAGTATGAACAATCTTTCAAAAAAAAGCAAGAATGGTCCCGTTTGGTAAAAANTAATATTAATGAATGGTTTGGATTCGCAGATGAACTAAGAAAAGAATCTCAATTCAATTACGCCATTAAATCTTATAACCACATAATAAAAAGTAGTCTCTCACCCAACATAGCTGGGAAAGCACTTCTTGGCCTAGCAAAAACATTTGAGGACCAAATAGTTCCTGCTGAAGAAGATTATTTGATCCCCTACTTTTATGATAATAATTTATTTTTTAAAGATCCTTATGGTGTATACTCAACTATATCGACTGATAATCTTTCCTCAAGCATAGCCTTATATGATTCGATGTTAGTCACTCTTGATAGATCACCTCTAATTGCTGAAGCATTTTTTAAACTAGGTGAGATTCAATATAGGATGCTTCAAGATTTTGATAAAGCCTACATCCTATTATCAAAAGCAATGAAAAATAAGCCNAATAAAAAAGTACGGCTGAATACCACTCTGCGAATTGCAGACGTTTTAATAGCAAGAGGAGAACTAGACGAGGCAAAATCATTTCTTGCTCGTCAATTAAAAAGCAATCAAATACCAACTATAGAACTAAAAAAGATTTTAGTTCATTTTTTAGATGATGATCCGGACACGACATTAAATATGGTTAATTCAGCTCTACTAAAACTGACCCCTGTTAATCCATTTTTTAATGATATTATGGAATTAAAAAACCTCATTAATAAATACTACGATTCCAACCAACAAAATCGGTCAGCATTCATTCACTTTATAAAAGCTGAAAATTATCTAAGACAAAAAAAGTTAGGGGACGCCATGCAAGAATTGTTATTTGCTATCGATGAATTCCCTGACTCAAAGGTAACCCCTATTATGAATCTGAGACTAGCCTTAATCAATCTAAAGCTAAACGACTACGATAATGCCCTTTCATTTGCTATTAGCCTTGAAAACACAGATCTTGCAGATAAGGGGATCATTCTTTCGGGACAAATATATCAATACAAATTAATGGACTTAGAAAAGGCATTGAAACAGTATATGAGAATTTTAGATGAATATCCGTCGTCCATTTATTCAGAGCCAATACGGTATCACATCCGCAATGTAGGAATGGTAAAAAGTTGATGAAAAGATTATTTTTCCTTTACATCATTTCATTTTCTGTAGGTCAGAAAATAATGATTCCTATGGATCAAGCCCAAAATGACCATTTAAAGGCTTATGGTATTGCTTACTATTCTCTTACGAAGAATATAAATGTGGAGTGGCTGCTCAACTATAGAGGTGGGGCATTTTTGTTTGATGAGAACCAATTAATAATAAGTGAGTGTAAGATTCGTGGGGTCTCATTTGAGAAGATTAATACTAGTGATTTAGTAAGTTTATATTCGGCAATAGACCAAAATAATATGGATATTGTACTTTTAGAAAAAAACCCAAAGATTGCAATCTATACTCCCCCAAATAAACAGCCCTGGGATGATGCTGTGACACTGGCTCTTACCTATGCAGAAGTTGATTATGAGACCTTATGGGACGAAGAGGTGCATCTTGGGAAACTTGAGAAATACGACTGGCTTCACCTTCATCACGAAGATTTTACAGGACAGTACGGGAAATTTTATAGAAGCCATAGAAACTCACAATGGTATAAAGACCAAAAAGCTCAATTTGAAAATGTTGCTAAGAAACTTGGTTATGAAAGTGTGCACCAGCAAAAAAAAGGTGTTGCCAGAATCATTAAAGATTATGTTGGTAATGGTGGATTCCTTTTTGCCATGTGCTCAGCTACAGATTCATATGATATTGCACTNGCAATGAANAATGCGGATGGCGCCTATTCTGTTTTTGATGNAACTCCNATAGACCCCAANATTCAATCAAAACTGGATTANAACCAGTGTTTTGCATTTACNNATTTTAAACTNTTATCAGATCCAATGATATATGAGTTCTCNGATATAGATTTACCATCNAGNAACAACCCAATAACNAGAGGCGCCGAAGCTGATTATTTTAGCCTATTTGAATTCTCTGCTAAATATGATCCCGTACCAACAATGCTTACACAAAACCACGTATCAATCGTGAAAGGATTTATGGGCCAAACAACTGGATTTGATAAAGATAAGGTCAAAAATCATATTGTGATTATGGGTGAAGATCCATCTACAAACCAGGTTAAATATCTNCACGGNAACTTNGGNAAGGGAACATTTACCTTNTATGGAGGTCATGATCCTGAAGACTATCAACATTTCGTAGGTGACCCACCNACTGANTTATCTTTACATAGAAATTCTCCTGGCTANCGATTGATTTTAAATAATATTCTTTTCCCAGCTGCCAGAAAAAANGAAAGAAAAACGTAAGAGTAAATATGTGGTTNCANAGAGAAATAATCCTAGATGCAAANAAGCGAGGGTTTCANATTGTAACTAATGANATTGTCAGCAAGNTTTCTGAAATNNATGATATAAAAGTTGGTTTATTGAATTTATTTATCAAACATACCTCAGCTTCTTTGACAATAAATGAAAATGCTGACCCAAGCGTGAGAGCAGATTTTGAAAGTCACTTCAATCATACTGTCCCTGAAAACCANTACTTTTACCAACATGTATATGAAGGGCCAGATGATATGCCTGCCCATCTAAAGGCATCAATAATCGGATCTTCGATAGATGTACCCATCAGCAATGGATACTTAGCCCTAGGAACGTGGCAGGGTATTTATTTATGTGAACATCGAGATAAAGGCGCATCCAGAAAGATTGTTGCAACGATGCAAGGTGAATAACTTAATAAGAGTANACTATTACAAGCTTTTAGAACTAAAAAGACATAAAATAAATTTTGGTTAAAAATGTTATTTATTATGATGGAGAGTGTGGGCTATGTCATCTAGCCGTAAGATTCATATTAAGGGTTGATTCAAAAAGTAATTTTTATTTTTCTCCACTTTCTAACTTGGATATTAATTTGAAAAATATAGATAGTATTATCCTTAAAAGAGATAATAAGGTTTTTTATGAAGGAATGGCAATTATTATGATCTTTNAAAATATTGATAATAATTGGAATTATTTGGCAAAAGTATTAAAACTTATTCCGATNAACGTTTTGGATACAGCTTATAGNTGGGTGTCAAGAAATAGAGCTAAAATTNCTGTAAAAAAAGTATCATCTTGTCCAATGGTCCCTAGCTACTATCAAAAGAGGTTTATCTTATAGTAGGATTATCTTTACTTTCCTTAGTTCTTTATTTTGTCCCATATTTCGTCCATCTCATCTAGTTTTGCCTCATCAATTGTTTTGCCTCTTTTTACTAATTCTTTTTCAATAGCTTTAAATCTGTTGATGAATTTCGAGTTAGCTTTTCTTAACAAATCTTCTGAATCTAATTTCAAATGCCTAGCCAGATTAACAACAGAAAAAAGAACATCGCCAATTTCTTCTTCTAAATCAGATATGTCTTTAGATTTATCAGCTTCTCTAAGTTCATCAATCTCTTCATGTAACTTCTCCCAAACGCTGTCAATATTGTCCCAATCAAATCCAGCGTAAGACGCTTTTTCCTGTAGCCTTTGTGCTCTAGTCAACGCTGGTAATGCTAGTGGTACTCCGTCCAATCTCGACTCTCTTTTCTTTTCTTCATGCTTGATATCCTCCCAATTTTTCTTCGCATGGGATGCCATATCTGCTTTCTCATCACCAAAAACATGGGGGTGGCGGTGAACTAATTTTTTATTAATATTAACTAGAGTGTCAAATATAGTAAATCTTCCTTCTTCTTTTGATATCTGGGCTTGTAAAGCAACGTGAAGTATTACATCTCCCAATTCTTCTTTAAGATTATCCCAATTGCTCTGATCAATACTTTCAATTACCTCGTATGTCTCTTCAAGAAAGTATGGTAACAATGATGAAGGAGTTTGTTCTTTATCCCAAGGGCATCCATTAGGGCCTCTCAATTTTTCAACAATCTCAAGAAGCTTTATGAACTGTTCAGCTGATTTATCTATTTTCATTGATTTTTAAAAAGCCCTGCCCAATTAATTACTTTTAAAATAGCATCTTCATTGTTAGTCATATTTTCTTTCTCAATATGTGTTTTATCTTTTAGTCCGATTAGATGTAAACATCCATGAATAATTAATCTTGAGACCTCTCTTGAATAAGGTTCATCAAAGATTTTAGCATTTTCTTTTGCACGCGGTAAACTAATATACACTTCCCCTTCAACAAATGGTGTCCCATATTCATTTAGACGGAATGCTATCACATCAGTATACTGATTCATTTTAAAGTATTTTTTTTTTATGTCTGATAAATATTCATCTGATACAAAGACTAAGGAAATGTCATAATTCAATATGTTCTTAAAATTAAAAGTTTCCTTGACTATTTTTTCAGCGTGTAACGAGATTGGTGGATCTAAATTGAGATCATCTCCGTGCGAAATTTGTATCATGCCGATGGTTTTTGGGGATCGTCTGGGTATTCTACTCTAATATGGTAAATTCCTCTTAGAACTGGGAGCATCCCGCTACTACCATCTACTGTTCCCTTGATCCTGTTTAATTCATCCAAAGTAAGAGGGCATTCACTTAATTGTCCATCCTCAATTCTTTGTTGAATAATTTTATCAATCATTGCTTCAATTTTAAATATATCTGGTTCTTTGATTGATCTTACGGCTGCTTCTACCGCTTCACAAATCATAAGAATTCCTGTTTCTTTCGTATTGGGCTTTGGCCCTGGATATCTAAAAGCTGATTCATCTACTTTAGCGCCTGTTTTTTCAGCTTCTTTGAGAGCCATACGATAGAAATATTCAACTCTTGTTGTTCCATGATGCATAGGTATAAAATCTGAAACAATTTTGGGCAAGCCATTTTCATGAGCTAGCCTTAAACCTTCATTTACATGTGCTCTTATTATGCGGGCGCTCATGGTATGAGTAATATTATCATGTCTGTTTTTCCCACCATACTGGTTTTCTATAAAGTATTCTGATTTTGCCATCTTGCCAATATCATGATAATATGCACCAACCCGGCACAATAGTGAATGTGCTCCGATTGCCTTTGCACATGCTTCAGCAAGGTTCCCAACTACAATACTGTGATTAAAGGTGCCATTAGTTTCCCTTTGAGCCTCTTTTAGAAGGGGATTATCGTAATCAAGTAATTCAATAAGGGTGAGGTCGGTTGTAACCTCGAATATCATTTCAAAAACACCTATTAAACCATAGGTTAANATCGGTGCGAGNATGCTGTTTAAGGCTAAAAACTGAATATCTCTAAACATTATTGACCAACTATTTTCCTTGAAAAGTCCTAGGCCAATAATCACTAAAACACTTGCCCCAATAAGTGCAAACATGGTGGTGAAGAGTTGGCTTCGCTTTCTGAGCTCTCTAATATTGTATACTGCGATTGTTGCAGTAAATAAAGAGACAATGACTAAGTCAATGTTTTGACCCATCATTATTCCCATAAAGATTGCTAAAGATGTTGTTGCCATAAACCCAATACGAGCGTCAAATAAAATAGTTAGAGTCATAGCACCCATAGTTACGGGGATGAGATACTCCGACCAACCAGCCTGAATTACTACAATATTTGCAAGTGCTATTTGAACTAAAAACACTATGCTTATAAGTAAAACCATTTTCCAATCTTGAAAAATGGTGATTCTGTATACCACTAGAAAAGCAAAAAACAAAGAGATGATCACTGATAATATCATTATTCTACCAATAAGACCTTGTATGCCTTTTAATATTCCAGAGGCTCGATCACTCTTGCTTATAGCTGCTGATAAAGAATTTAATTTCAATAAGACATCATCAGTAATTCTCATGTTAGCATCAACAATTAATTCATTCTCAAGAACAACTCCTTGACTTCGGGGGACTTTATCCAAGCTCTCTTTTTGTCTTCGATTTGTAGTCTCGTAATCAAATAGAAGATTGGGCTTCATAAATTCAATAATTAAATCATATCCGAGGTCTAAAAAGAGATCCTCATCATTATAGGAGGACAATAGTTCCTTTTTAGATTTAATCCAGGCTTTTTCAAGATCATTAAAACTATGAGGATCAGCTATGACGGGTAGCAANCCTTGTTTGACATTTACCTGGGTGGTGTTAATGTTTTCTATGGAAATGTCATAAATTCCTTCAGTCCACCTGTTTCTACAAATTTGCAGGACAAGTTCGTTATTTTTTTCTAAGTCATTTAAATTNTTAGGATCTTTGACGGTTTTTAAAATCAAATCCCAGTTTTTCTTTTCAAGCGTAAATGGATAGTTTTTAAAAAAGTTTTTACTGATTAACGATAGATTTGTACTATCTGATATGAATTCAGATTGAGCTTTCTTGTACTGTTTGTGATACCTTCTTTCATAAACCAGACGCTTTGATTCTTCTAGCCTCCAATTAGCTTGGCGCATTTCTTGTACCGCAGAAAAAAATGAAGATAATGCAGAAGATTGCAACTCTACTATTTTATCATCCCTATTGAAAACAGATGGGATTGATTTTCTACGCTCATCTAAGTCTTTTTTTAACTTTTTATCTGACTTTAGTATTGGGAATGTNAATGGTGCAATTATAGGCTCTTGNGTNACNTCATTTAATTGAAATACATATTGCAANGATTTNCCNTGNGGGAATAANAAGGAGATTAANATTATTAAGCAAGATATAATTACATATTGAGGCCAGTATTTATCTATTAGNAGNTACTGATTTANNGTGCTNGNNTTTTCCNTTTTTTTCACTATATCTGNACNTCCTTTAGAATTTCTCTTGCNATAATCATGCGCTGTATTTCNCTAGTACCNTCGCCTATTTCTAAAATTTTTGCATCCCTAAAATATCTNTCTACGTCGTAATCTTTTACNTATCCATAACCACCATGAATCTGTATNGATTCCCTGGTAACTTCCATNGCAGTTTCACTTGNAAATAGTTTTGCCATAGCNGCTTCTTTATTTATTGGTTTATCATGATCTTTTAACCATGCNGCATGATAGACCAGNAGCTTTGATGCTTCAATTTTTGTTGCCATATCNGANAACTTGAAACCTATAGATTGAAATTCATGTATTGGTTTATTGAAAGCNATTCGTTCTNTNGAATACTCTAAAGNTCTTTCGTATGCTCCTAAAGCAGTNCCTATTGATAGAGCNCCTATNGATATTCGACCNGAGGCNAGTGTTTTCATAAATGCTTTAAATCCATTGCCNGGAGTACATAACATCGCNGTAGATGGAATTCTCATGTCTTTAAAATANATTTGCCTTGTATCACTTGCTTTCCAACCCATTTTTTTTTCTTTNTTNCCAATTTCNAGCCCNGGAGTNTNTGTTGGNATGATAAATGCACCNATNCCAAGACTATTNTCATCTTCAATNACCTNTGAAGTGAAAGATAAAAACCCTGCCTCTCCAGCGTTTGTTATAAAGATCTTACCACCATTTACAACATANTCATCNCCACTTCTTANAGCTTTGGTTTTTGTTGATCCTGCNTCACTTCCAGCATCTGGNTCAGTAAGACCGAAAGCTCCTAAAGTTTTTCCCGATGCTAGCTNAGGTAGNTAGCTNTTTTTTTGTTCTTCANTACCAAATAANAATAATGGCATTATNCCAAGAGANTTNTGTGCAGCCATTGTTATTGCTACTGANGCATCNGCTTTNCCTAANTCGATTATTGCTGNNGTGAATGCAGTCATATCAAGTCCAGACCCTCCATACTCTTCAGGAACCATTACACCCATAAGACCCAATTCTCCCATTTCAGTTACTAATTCTTTTGGGAATAATTCTTTTGAGTCTAATTCACGTGCAACAGGCGTAATCTTGGTAATGGCGAAATCTCTAACCATTTCTTTTATCATTTTATGTTCTTCTTTGAAAAATAGGCTATTCATAATTAATTAATATTTTATTATCCCATAATTTACAAATGAGGTGATGATTGTTATAATAAACTANGNCANAGACTATCTTAAATTGAGTCGGTNTATAAGCCGAGTTCTGTATCAAAGNAACCAAAGTTAATTTGATGATGGTCATTCATCTAGAATTCATGTTACCATAAATTTCNAGCAATCTACCCGCCCTTTAATCAATGCGAACAACATCTNAGAGCCTATTCGATCTTGCACCAAATGGGGTTTACAGATTCTATAAATTTCTTCATAGGATTGTAGTCTCTTACACCACTTTTTCACCCTTACCCGAAGGCGGTATATTTTCTGTTGCACTATCCATAACCTACTAATGCAGGCTTCACCCTGTTAGGGAGCATTTTGTTCTACGGTGCCCGGACTTTCCTCTATGGGGTCGAATCAACAAGCCCATAGCAACCATCCGACCGACTCAATTATAATTTAATTTACTACTTTTTCTTCATTATATAAAAATCGCCCACAAATATCACAGCGGTGTATTCCTGTTTTTGCACGAACTTCTGTCAATGTTTGTGGAGGTATATGAGCACCACATCCGCCACATCCTGATCCAACAATTGGTACTACGGCAAGGCCGTCTCTAGCATCCATCACTCTATCATAGACAGATATTATATTTATATCAATTTTATCTTTTCTTGCTTGTTTTTCTTTTTCGAGAATGGATTTTTCATCTGCTGACTCTGAAATTGCAGCTTCAAGCTTTTGTCTTCTTTCCGAAAGATCTTCTGATAGACCTGTTAGTTCAGACTCCATAGATTCTACATCCTTGATAAGCTCTTCCTTTTCGTCTAATAATTCAATTGTTTCATTTTCAGAAGCTGATTTTTTATCTTTTAAATGATCGATCTCTTTCATTAATGCGTCATATTGCTTGTTATTGGTAACAAGAAATAGTTGATCTTTGAGACTATCCACTTTACCATCTAACTGCGATATGTCAACTTCTTTTTTATGTAGCTCTACTTCCAACTCTTTGACTCTATCCTTTTTACTTTGAAGAGAGCTTTTGATTGATTCTTCTTGTTGATTTAAGCCTTCAACCTTGGAAGGGAGATCACCCAAAAGGTCATTCAAATCCTTTAGCTTTGTATCAATACCCTGCAATTCTACCAAATTTTCCATAGACATTATTTACCTTCTTATAAAAAAAATGCACCGTAAACGGTGCATGTAATTATTTATTCCTTAAACTTGCTAAAGTTGCAAATTTTATCCTTGATGATAGGAGTAGATTCCCCCAGTTTACACTTGTTATTATTTTACCCATATAAAGCCAACAAATTTATTTATTTAATATGTCTCATACTAATGAATAAATAGGATATAGTTTAGTATATATCTATGTTTTCTTTTTAATCTTTAGTGCTCTATTTAACAAAAAAGTTAGCAATACATGTCAAAAAATTTTAAATCACGACACATTGGCCCTCGATCTGAGCAGATTCAAGAGATGTTAGAAGAATTGGGCTTTGAAAATCTTGAGGAGATGTCAAATTCTGTAATTCCAAGAGATATTTTATCAGATAAAAGCTTAAATCCATTCCCATCTTTATCAGAAGTATCTGTTTTAGATAAACTTCGNAAACTAGTTAATGAAAATAAAAAAGCTAAATCGTTTATAGGTATGGGATACTATGGAACCTATACCCCAGCT
>FUFK010042435.1_pt1 | contig 10009 bp, 12 predicted proteins | sample 1021851 | NCBI WGS metagenome assembly FUFK01 (sample SAMEA51879418, study PRJEB19060) | metagenome | reverse complement strand
TATTCTACCCTCCTTTACCAAATCCGACAGCCTGATAGGTGAAATTTCTATCAATCGAAGCATTTGATGAATTTTTAAAGTGAACAGTAAAACCCGTTCCAGATACGCTGGACACTTCAAAGTAATCTCCTGATGCCATATTCTGTGCGTTTATACCAATAGAGGGTAAATTAGTATTTGCTCCCAGAATAGAAGATGTACCAACAAAAAACGGGTGAGTAAAAGTAATAGCTTTAGCTCCTGCTCCGCTTGCTGTTAGATTACCTTGTTCTGTCCTTCTCTGTAAAGATGCTGTATAGCCTAGCTGAGAAACTTTTATATCCTGTGCTGTGTCGCTACTTGTAAGATTCACTTTAAATTTAAAACCTCTTCCTTTATATGTACCATTAGCAAAAGTTTGAAACGCAGTATAAGTTGGAGATCCAGAACTGGGATTGTCCTGTGTAACTGCAACTTGCATTTCAGCGTTTACATCAAGAGCTTCTGTACCATCAAAGTCTGTAATGCTATCAATTAAACCTCTGGAATCAAACAAATCAGAAGGGAAAAATGCTTCAGTAAGGAAGTGTCGTTTAAAATCTACACTGAATACAGCACCTAAATCCAAGAAAGAACTTGCTGCTGCTCCACCAAATTCGTAAGTTCCTGATGAGGAAATACCTCCAAAATCATCAACTGAACCAACTAAATCAAAATCAGTTATTGAATCAAACTGTCCAGTACCAGCTAAATTTAAACTGTTTGTAGTTGCATCAAAAGAAACATTAGTTTTTGTTCCTTGAAATTTTGGACTATCTTGATCTTCTCTTCTTGTTAAAGCTATTAAAGGAGCTAGATTGTCAGGTAAATCTATAATTACGCTTGTATCTGCTGGACTAAACCTATTTCCATCGTCACGAAACCGAAGAATATACTCTCCTTCAAGATAGGGCACTTCGGCAGTTGTCGTGTTTCCTGCAAGTGCCTCGATTAAATCAGTGCTATTAGCAAAAGTTCCGCTACCATCTGTCAAAGTGGAGTGTCTCACATAAACACGACCACCATGAATCACATCAACATCAGTAGATAAATTCCAACGTAGTCGTACTAACTTTTCACTAATAGGCTCTGCGGTTAATCCAGTGACGTTTGCTGGTAAGGCAGTTTTACCCTGTGCTATAAAAGTTAAGTTAGCGGAGGTGGCACTTGTCTGTAATGCTGTATTATAGCTAAATACTTGAAATTCATACGTTCCAACATCACTGTTAAATATTTCAAAATCAGGAGAAGATACTGTAACAGAAACAAAATTACCATTGTTGAATCTNTAGTTAACCTGATACTGCGTAACACCGACAATAGGTTGCCAACTNANGATNANTTTAGATACNGCNTGNTTATTNATNNCAACNATTTTTTCTTCAGCTTGTAANGCNGNNGGAGGNTCTTTTGGNANATTTAATANNGATACTGTNCTNGTTGGTANNNTCGCACCATCTTCAATAAANGCNTACTTNNCATTTACATANGATAAAGCNGTAATCGCATAATTTATNCCATCAGATTCNTCTACTGTTATTACTCTNAATTTNTGAGCTTGAACTGTATCATTCTGTAAAAGCCAAACAGTATTTACATTTGGAGTATCAGAATAAGCGGAAGCAACTGTAATTACTGCACCAGCTATAGATTGAACAGTTTTAGTCTCTACTGTTCCATTTGGCAAAACTACACTTAATGTTGGATTATTTGATGTAGGTAAATCTGTGGCAGCAGTATCATCCACAGTTATTTGGGTCGTTGTTGCAGCAGTCACTCTTCCTCCTCTACGAACACCAGAACGAACAGGATCAGCAATATCAATAACAGCACCAGGTCTTATAACAACACCAGAATCTATGGAAGTACCAAAAGAAACAATCTCACTTTCATTTTGCTCCGCAAATAAAATAGCTTTTGCTAATCTTCTAGCCTGACCTCGGCTAGTACACGCAAATCCTTTGACTTGCTTAATAATTACTCCTAGCTTGGCTATTGAAGCTGTATCTTCGTAAACCTCATAATCTATCTCTCTACTATCCATGTTGAAATAAGAAACAGAAATAACAGTATTTCTTGTTTTCAATCCACTTCCCGAATAACTAAAGCCTTCGGGTGTAACATTAGAAAGATTAAATAAATAACTTGCATCTTTTGGACTATCTTGTGCAAGTTGAATAGTACCAGCAGACCATATTGGCATACATCTCATAACCCCTGCTAATTCATTTATTAGATCAAATGCTTCACTAGATGATTGAATATTTACATTACAACTGAATCTAGCTTCTTGTCCTCCAAATCCATCATGATACCAACGTATTTGCAAACTTACTAGCAGTAACAAAAGAGAAAAGATCAAGAGAACTTTCTGTTATATGATTTCCAAATCCATAGCGTGTGTCTAAAAGTAAGTCCAATAAGACCATCGCAGGACATGAGCACCATTGAGCAGCACCCATAACTCCATTAAAAATATATCCATCTGGGTACACTATCCTGCCTGTTACACTGTCCACACTTGGAGTACCAGAACTATTTGCACCAGCACCAGGAATCCTTACTTTTATTCCTCTAATACGATATTTTCTTGTTGGTATTGATTGGAACTGCATAGAGTCCAACCTAAGAGAAGCATAAGCACTGTTGGCATAAGTTGAAGCATCATCAATAATTTCTCCAAAACTTGTCCATGTAAAAGCATCTATAAGACTTGTATCTGTACTATCTGCCGTTACTCTTGTAACTCTTATGTCAACAGGAAAAGCACCCGTAAGATTTATTCTGTAATCTCTTTGGTACGCATCAGCAGTTCGACCAGTAACAGTGTCATCAATGACATCAGTAAAACCACCAGAATTATATTGAACTGCTATTTTTAACTGAACAGAAGAACCTAATAAATCTCCTTGATCTGTTGCTTTTTGTAATTGTGGAAAGGTTATAGTTACATTTACAGCATCAACATTTGAATTTGTTATCTGCCTAGTAACAGGAGAAGATTGAGTAACAGTAATACCTACTGCTGTAACTGAAGAACTGCTTTCAATACCCTCAACTTTTGTCTGACCTGACGTCCCAAATCTAGGATTAAATGTTACGTCTTGAAAGTTAAAATCAGTTGTAGCTGGATTAGTAGAGTCAGCAGTTGCTTTTAANACAGGAGTNTCATTTAGAAATACATCTTTTAANGCAGCATTATTATATGCAGTTGTTCCTTGTGTTCTNCCTTCTTTTGAAGCAGTAGCAAAACCTTCAATCTCTCCTTCAGAAATAAGATCAAGAAAAGTAGCAAACTGCCTACTATGTAAAGTATCAGGTGCTCTAGTTGGTTGGGGTGGAGTTGGAGGAGAAGGTGCTCCAGATCCTCTGATAATTTTAGGTTTGGTCATGCTTGTACCTGCTGAGTATCGACTGCTCCACTTATAACAACTGATCCTGTTACTATTTCTCCATAGACTATTGGAACAGGAGTACCTGCTCTTGATGTATTTTGAGTACCAGAAAAGCTAAATGATAATTGTGGATCTTGTTCTGATTTAAATTCTTTTGGCTTGGGTAAAGGAAATAACATATCACTTACACCAGAGATAACTAAACTTGCTCCGAGATATACTGCTGCTTTTCCTAAAAAACTACCAGTAATTCCTGTAATTGCACCTGCATTGGCTAAAGGTACTTGTGCAAAAGTAAAACTTACACCACCTGTTAAAAAAGCTCCTCCTATCAATGCAGCACCTAATAATACCTTTCCTAAACCACCCCTACCGCCAGCACCAGCTATAACAGGAACAATATGTATATCTTCCTGTCCTATTGGGTGATGTATTTCTTCCTCATTTACAGCATAATTACCAACTTTTACCTGATAATATTGAGGGTTCATATATTTTTCTACCTGCGGAAAATTATTAACAAGAAAACTAACCGCTTTTGCAAGACTATCTACCTGTATTTCAAATTCTTTATGACCTACAAATTTCGCAAGCTCGCCATATAGTTTTAACTTACGCAACATAACGATACCTCCCTCCTGTGCATTTCAATAACCATTGAGAATAAGGCTCTCTACAAGATAGTCTATCGGTTAAATGATGTAAAACATCACCATCTAAAAAAATAGCCACATGATTTAAACCAGCAGATCCAATAGACATCAATAGTGCATCGCCATTCATAAGTTTTTCATCAGGTCTAAGTTCTCTAAAGCCAGTTCTCCAAGCACAGCTTTCAAACAAAGGATTTAATATAAATTCTTCTGGTGTTGTAGGTCTATCCCAATCTCTTAGCTCAATATTTTTTTCTTCTTTATACCAATCTTTTACTAAAGACCAACAATCAGTAACACCCCAAACCCAAGGTCTGCCTAGTAAGGGTGGTTTATATCCACATGGTTCGCAGTATCCCCATTGTTCTGTTTTTGGATTAACAATATGCCAAGGAAGTTTACTTTGTTCACAACTGATCTGATCTGCTTGACTAGGTGCAGGAGGTGTTACAGGGTGACTATGAATAACGGCTGTTATCTCTCCTGTATTATCTGCTTTTACATAATCTTCTGGATCAATAATAAAACATTGATGATCTGTCATTGATAAATTACGACAAGGAAAATATCTTTGTTTTCCTCGAATATTTAATAACAATCCACAAGACTCTTTAGGATCTTCTTCTTTCGCATGAGTAAGTGCTTCTTCTTTCCAATTCATGCTATAAACGTACCAATAGAGGGGAACTCTGTTCTTGTGCATTGTCTTTTAGGAGCACGAATACCCGCAAGATCAAAAACTGCTGCTAATTCAAATTCAACTATATCTCTATTTTCTGCTGATTTTCTATCTATTTTATAAATTTCTTTAGGAAACTCTGCTGTAGGGTCTGGTGTTCCAAATGGATTGGTATTACCTGGAAAATTTATTGAATCTAAATATCTAGCTAAAGTTCTAATTCTTGTAACTGTAGCTCCCGTTAAATCATTACCTGTAGTTACAGAATTAACATTTAATAAAATTGCAGTAATAGTTCCAAGAGCATTACTAACTCTTAAGGTTGGTCTAGGTAACTGTCCTTTTCTAAAAGCAAACCCCTCTGCTTCTATTGGCATTTTTATATAAGTATTACCAGCCCAAATAATATCTCCATTCCCTACTCTGTTTGTACCCGCATGAAATCTATAAGTGGCTGTTGATCCATGTAATGCAGCATCAGTTGTAATACTGAATAATTCAATTATTGCTGAAGGGTTGATCTTTTGTAGATCAGTAATAATAGGAGCAGTACTCATGGTTCAAATACTTCTCTAAATGTTGCTTGTATTGTAGCTCTATTGTTATATGGTATTGATTTCGACCATGCTTCGCAAACAAATTTTTGAGCAGCAGATTCTCCAGGAGCAGTAAAATCAAAACTATCTTTATCTAAAGCTCTAGCATCAAGAAAAGTCTCTATTGTATCTGCTTCAACTTCTGACACGTTAAAAGTAAGGTTATAAACTTTTGGATTCTGATGCTCTGCTAATCCAAATAATATTCTATGTTCATAGCCATCAGCAAAAACAATAGTTCTTGTAGTTGGTGCGGATCTTTTTTGTTGCCCATAAGCAGGTTTGATTGATGGGAATGTAGCCATTATGTTAATAATCCTCCTGGTCTTTTCTGCCTAATTAATTCTGATTGTATAGCAACTGAAATCATACGACCAAGTTCTCGACCCTGTTCTTCATCTCCTTCGACAGAAGAACCAGAAGCATCTACGTTCACTACGATATTTGTTGAACCACCAAGAACTTCATTTGGTGTAATACTGCCACTTACTCCTGGGCTAAATAATTCTGGCCCTCTTTCTCCTACTAAATAACTTCCTCCACCTCTTACTCTTCCTCCATTTGCCATCGCACCATCTACAGCTGGCATCTGGATATTAAACATATTCTGAAACAAACCTAAGAAAGATTTTTGAATACCCGCAGCAAGTACTTGTGCAGCAAGATCCAAAAAGTAATCACCAATTCTATTCAACATATTTCTGAAGGCATCGGTAACTGTCATTGTCCCTTTCACAATTCCTTTAAAAGATTCTGCAAAACTTGTTTTTATTTCTTTACTTAGATCAAGAACTACTCTTTGAGCTTTTGATAATTTCTTTAATTCTTCTTCTGGTGCTTTAAACTCTTCTAAAAACATTAAATTCTCTACATTTGCACTGAGAGCATCAACTAATTCTTTTGCTTTTTTTGTGCTTAAATCAAATTCAGGAGGTAATTTGCTTAAGGCTTCTTTCAATAAATCTGTATCTTGAATCATTGGTATTAAAATTGCATCTATTTCTTTTAACCTCTGTGCTAAAGGCTTACTTGTATCGTTTAAAATTGCTTGAATCTCAGCATTTTCTTTTGCAAATTGAGTTATAACACCTCTAAACTCTTTACTAAAAATAGTTACATCTGCAAAAGGATTAGCAAATCTTAAACCACCTGCGACTTGTTCTAATCTTTGTACTCTTTTTACATCTTCCTCAAATCTATCTGAAAATACATCTGCTTGTTTTGATGCTAACAAAGAATTAACTATAAAATCATTTGCAGCTTCAACACCTTCTTCGCTTAATATTTTATATGCTTCAAATTCTGTTCCTAAAGTTAATTGTTCACTTAACTGTTGAATCCTTGTAAGAGTGCTTGAAAAATCATTCAAACCAATCGTTGCATCAAATAAATCTCTACTTCCAAAAAGTCTTGCTAAATCTAATCCTCCTACATCTGCAAACTTACTAAACTGTGCAACTAATTCAGTAGCTTCTTCTTTTGTAATGTCTAAATCTCTTCCTAATTGTTTAATTTCTTTTCTTGTAAATTGAGTTGTAGCACCTGCATTTTTAAGATCTTCATTTAGAGTTCTTACCGCTTTTCTAAAGTTTCTTATTTTTTCGATTTCAGCTGCAATAGCAGTAGCAAAGATGGAAGCAGCAAAACCCCCACCTGGTGCAAGTGCTCCTCCAATACCACCCGCTAAACCGCCAAGAATAGAACTTAGACCACCAGCTCCAAATAAAGCAGGAAAACCTCCACCAATCAATGCACTACCAACACCACCTTTAAGCCTGCCCATCGCACCACCTTGCATTGCAAAGGGTCCGCTAGGTGACGCTCTTCTACCAAAACCCATTCTTTCTGCACGAGTTAAAGGAGTAGCTGGTCCTATCTGTCCACCTCTAACACCAAAAGGCAAATCTTTAAATACTGCTGCTGTAGCTTGTTGAGATAATATTTGTGATGATTTTTTAGTTGATACAGCTATTTTTTTTGTATCTTTTCCAATATTAGTTATTTTATCGGCAGCTTTACTAAAATCTAAAAAACCAGTATCTCTAATAGGATTAGTTGGGATAGCTTTTGTTCTAGCAGCACTAAAATCTGCTGCTGAAACTGCACCACCCGCTTTTAAGGTTTGGCGTAGTCTTAACTTGTTTAAAAGTTTTTCCTTCGCCATTAACTGATTATTATGTTCTCTTTCTACGTTTACTAATGCCCTAGCTGCTCTGTTAAAACTAGCCGTGCCAACTGCTGCCCTGTCTAATAATCTTCTAGCTCTAGTAAGTTGCTTATTGAAACTGTTTATAGATACTGGTAAAACTTGATTTTGCTCTCTAGCTTTTTTATTAAAATCTGCAATCTCTTTTGTTGCTCCTCTTAATTGCCTACGAAGATCAATTAATTTTCTAGAATTTTTAAGAGCTATATTCAGATTTACGTCATAACCTGCTGCCACTTTTCTATCTGAATAATAAAATTATTTCTATTCTACCTTCTTCTACCTTTTAAAGCACTATTTCTTTGTGCTTGTTCTTGTTGTTTTTTATATTCATCATTTTCAATCTCTGCATAAGCAGCCCAACCTATCATCTCTTCGATAGTAAGAGTTTCACATAATTCAGCAACAGTTTTATGTAACTGCTTTGCTAAACCATATATAAACTGCCAATCTTTATTTGCTTTTCAAATCGGCTTTAGCCTCTTTAACCTCCTTATCAGTTCCCACTGTAATCATCGCTATTTGTATTTCTTCAAGAATAGATGCTGAAACTTCTCTTCTTAATGATGCTTTATCTCCATCTTGAAAAAGTCTTACACCATCTTTATCTAATGCTTTTTCAATCATCATCTGCAAAGCATAATCATTAGTATCATCTGTGCCTGTTTTTTTGGAAATGGCTTCTCTCTCTGCAATAGTCAAAGGATGCCAATAAACAGTAAGTTCAACTGCTCCTTCTTTTACTACATCATGTTTATAAAGTTGAGAAACTCCAAATTTGTTTCTTAAAAGGTCAACTGCTCTAGTCATAAAATAAGTACTGCTACTTTATTATACTAGGCATTGGCTGAGAATTGGCAAGATATTATTCCAACGAAATGACTTCTATCCTCAATTTCAAGCATTGTAGGACCATTTATATCTTGTACTCTTGGTTTTACACTAAAAGTATCTGAATAATTGGAAGCATTTACTGAAGTAAGTCCATCAATAACAGATTCGCTAATCGCAGACAAAACAGAAGTGCCTTTATTTTTTGGGACGTAAACATTACATTGAACAACACCCGCATAAAAATCTGTTGATGCACCCTGATTTTGCAAAGTCGATTGGGTAAAATTTATATTCATCACAACATATTTTTTTGTTTTACCAGGAGTAACAAAACTAACATTGTCATATACCACTGAAACAGTATTATCTGCTGCTACAACTGCATCTGTAACTGCCTTTTCAAATGCTGCTCTTGCGTTTACTAAAGTCATTGATAATCCTTAAAGTTAATTTCAGAATAACCTACTCCACCTTTAGAGGTTCCAAAACCTTTCATTTTTCTTGATGCTACAAATAACTTACCTCTCTTATCTGTCATTGTTTCTCTAATAATTTTACCCAAACGTCCTTGAACAAAATTTTGAATTTTACCTCCTTCCAAAGCGTAAGCAGCATATTTAACAGTATTTCCAATATAAACAGGTCTTTTTATATTATATTCCTTGCTTATCTCATGTCTTTTTTGTATTTTAGGAGTATGTTTGAAATTTGTTATCCCTCTAAAGAAAGCAATAGATTCTTCTCGTTTTTTACTTGCCCAAGGTTCATATTTTAAAATGTCATCTGTTGCAGCAACAGCTTTCGTATCGACCTTCCAACTACTTGCAAAAAATCCTGTCCTCACAGGACTATGAGTTTTTGTAGATAGACTATTATATGCTTTTCTTATAACCGCATTGAAATCACGATTCATTCGAGCTTCAATATCGCCAACTGGATCACTTTTCGATAAATCTTTATTAGCCATCAGAAACGCACCAATACTGTATATAAATAAACCTGTCCACCTTTTTTAGTGTCAATATCATATATTTTTGCAACCACATTAGATCCTGCATAATTCAATGTGATCTCATCATCAAAATCAACTTGGTTATCACCTATCAAATCAGGAGTAATATATAATTTTGCATTCCTCATCTCTTTGCCTACATCTTCCTCTGATCTAATAAACTCGATTGGAACGCTGATACTGTAGCTGGTGTCTGTTGTTGTATAAGCACCAGTGCTAGTGTTATAAGTTCCCGAAGCCTTTTTTGTATAAGTGATAGTTGTATCGAGAGAACTACCAAGATCAGCTACAACTTGTTTAGCTACACTTTTTAATAATGTATCGAGTTGACCTGCCATTATCCTCTAACTACCCTCATTTGAAAACTACCTGCTCCACCAAGCATATATGCTCCAAGATAACTTTGTAACCATGGGTAAACATCTAAAATATTATTTATAGATCCAGTTCCCTGACTAGCAGTGTTGTATTTAACTTGAATATCTCCTAACTTAACCTCTTCAAAGTTACCATCTTTACCAGTAGTTCCTGTAATAGCATCAGTATCATTTGCCAATGCTCTAGCTAATTCGTATTGTGCATATTTAATACCTTCGGGAATTTTAGAACAAGATAA
>FUFK010717833.1_pt1 | contig 10010 bp, 8 predicted proteins | sample 1021851 | NCBI WGS metagenome assembly FUFK01 (sample SAMEA51879418, study PRJEB19060) | metagenome | reverse complement strand
GACGAATGTATAAAAACCTAGTAAATTGTTATACACTCGCCTTTTTACAAGCTTTGCGAACTTGCTTCAATATTGACAATATAAAGAGAAACGTATGGGATTTTTAAAAAAAGTATTCAAACCAGTTGCAAAAGTATTAGACAAAATAATACCTAATGAAATTAAACCAGCATTACCATATCTAGCTGCATTTGCTCCAGTATTCGGACCAACAGCTGGTATGTTTGGTAGTACAATTGGTAAAAGAATGTTGTTATCAGGTGGTGCAAATATTTTAGGACAACTTGCACAAGAAGGTAATGAAGGTGATATTAATTTATTATCAGCGGGACTCGGAGCGTTGACAGGTGCAATGACTACACCAGGTGCAGCTGAAACATTTCAAGGTATGAAAACTCCCACAGGTACATTTAAAGATGTAGCTACTGACACTGTAATAAGAAGACCTGAACTTTCATTTTTAGATAAAGCAAAAAATGTTGGTTTAGAGGGTTTAGCTAAAGGATCTGAATTATTAAGACCTGGTGGAGAAATTCCAAGTCTATTTAGTAAAGAAGGTTTAAAAGCAGCAACACTACCAGCATCAACAGCAACGGGTGATGTAATGGCTGCAGAAGCTAGAAGATTAGAAAAACAAGCAGCTATAGACGAGGCATTAGCAGCAGCAGAATTAATAGAGGACAGTGGAGCTAGAGCTGAAGCAATTAGAAACGCAATGTTATCTTACGGATTNTTTACTGACGACGAAATTGAAGACACAATTTTTTCAGCAGGATACAAAGCTGGCGGTAGAGTAGGATTAGAATCAGGCGGTGGATTAGGTGCATTAGCAAGAGGAACACAAGGACGTGAAGGTGANNAAACAGATNTGTCAAANGTATTNNCANTTGGNGATGGAATTAAANTTTTTATAAAAGATTTTGAAGATCAACCTGAAATANNAGGTNAGGGTATGCAAGGAGATGGTGANGGTGGAATGGAAGAAATATTTGTTCTTGATGATGGTTCAAGAATTACAGTAANGGATTATATTAATAAATATGGTATGCCAAAAAATTATAAAAAAGGNGGTAGAGTAGGATNTAGATTTGGTGGNATCGATGCAGCGATAGATAAAGTAGAAGATGANTCTATNAAAGANTCAGTTAAGATGATAGCAGATATGCCTGATATGGATTTAATGGATCTTATAGAAGAATTTGAAATTACATTTAAAAGAAAACCAATGAATATGGAAGAGTTAAAACAATTCTATAGAGAGAATTACGAGATGGAAAGTCCAGTTCGAATGAGAGAAAAAATTAAAGAAAAAGTTACAGTAAAAGCTAAAGATGGTGGACTGATGGATCTTGGTGGTAAAGAAATGGATTTAAGAAAAGGTGGCTTCGTGCCAATAGGTAAAAAAGAAAGAGCAGATGATGTACCTGCAAGACTTTCTAAAAACGAATTTGTAATGACTGCAGATGCAGTTAGAGCAGCAGGTGGTGGCAGTGTTAACAAAGGTGCAAAGAGAATGTATGAATTAATGAATAACTTGGAGGCAAGAGTTTAATGTCAGAAACAGTAACAATAACAAAACCAGCACCTATTATAGAAGGTTCGCTTACAGCCTTTTTAAAATCTATAGATAAATTAGGAGCAGGTGCAGTACCTTCTACATTTACAGGTATTGATACATCTACATATGCACCAAAAGTTGCTGATCAAACACAAATGCAAAAAGATGCGGCAGCAGCTGCAGCACAATTAGGAACTTTAGTTGGACCCGACGCATACAAACCTTTTATGTCTCCGTATCAACAAGAAGTTATTGATACAACATTAGCAGAATTTGACAGACAACAGGCTATCGCAGATACAGCATTAAGAGATAGAGCTATACAAGCTGGAGCGTATGGTGGTGGACGAGAAGGTGTTATGGCAGCAGAAGCAGCAAGAGGAGCTGCAACGAATAGAGCAAACTTACAAGCACAATTATTAGCACAAGGATTTCAACAAGCTCAAGCAGCGGCAGCACAAGACTTAGCTGCAAGACAAGGACTTGGTGGATATCAAAGTCAATTAGGTCAACAGCAACAAGCTGTAGAGCAAGCAAGACTAGATGCAGCGCAGATCGCTGCTAGAGAAGCAGAGTTCCAACCATTCACACAATTAGGATTGATTGGTCAACAACTTGCACAAATTCAACCAGGCGCGTTCCCTACACAAACTGTAGGTTATGCACCACCAGCAGCACCGGCAAGTCCGATGGCACAATTCCTAGGAGGCGCAGCAGGTATTGGTGGTATCGCTGGTAAATTAGGATTATTCGGATAATGAGCAGAATATTAAGACGACCTATGTTTAGAGGCGGGCAGGTAATCGATAGCCGTGGAACGGGGATTACATCAGGATTGTACGCCGCAGGTGGAGCAGTAGAAACTCCAAAAAGAGGTATGGTAGATGGACCTGGTTCTTATTCATATAGAAATTTAAATTTTACAACTGGAGGTGAATTATTAAATTTAAATAATGCTATTGGTCAAGGTGAACAATTTGATATTTTTAATATGAAAGACACAATAGGAACAAACCGAAACATTCTTGATCAAAGAAAAAATGTGGAGGTTGGGTCTGAGGGTGATGTTATTCAAAAAACTGTAGAAGATATTTTTATAGAAAATAAAGCTAAAAAAGAAGCTGATGAAGCCAAAGCAAAAGAAATGGGCGTTGATGTTGATACAATGAAAGCTATTGAAAAAGAAAATTTAAGTCCTCAATCTCTTAAAGATCAAGAAAAAGAAAAAATGATTATGGATATTAATAAAAATATTAACAATAAGACTAATCTACCATCAAATGTTGAGATAAGTGCACAAGATTTAATTAAAGAGAATGCAGAATTATTTAAAGAATTATTAAATGAAGGACAAAAAGACAAAATTAAAAGTGCAAGAATAAGTGATGCATCTGATTATTTATTAAAATTCTTTGAAGGAACACAAAAAGAAGGTGCAACAGTTGGATCAGCAGCAGCTGATGTAGCTGGCTTTGCAACATCAAGAGATAGTAAAACAGAAAAAGCTAAAGCGGCTGCTGATAAAGTAGATCAAACAGCAACAGTATTAGCAATCAATGATTACATCGCAGGTAAGAGATCTAAAGAAGCAACAGATCAACTTATAGCTAAATTAAAACTAAGTGCTAAATTAAAAGAAGGTTCAATAGCTGATCAAATTTTAGAAGTATCAGCAAGACAAACTTTAACTGGTGGTAAGATTAAAGAAATTTTAGGAGCTGCTGTGGGTGATAATAAAGCAAAAGGAATTAGAACTATACCTACAGGACAAGAAAATGATTACAAACCAGGACCAGAGGATGAAGGTTTCTTTATNTTTGAAGAAGGAACTAAAAATGTATTTTTATTTGAAGACGGAGTTTTAAAACCTATCTTTAGACCTAGTTAGGAGGTTAAATGGTAACCTTTACAAATCAACCAAAAGATTTAGAAACAACTGATAGTCCAAACTGGGCGCTGTCTATGGCAGCAGCCATACCATCAGGTATCATAAAAACATTTGAAGGAGCTGCAACGTTCGGTGCAGCGTTATTAGATTTAGGTGTAGACAAAGATAGAGTCGAGGCAGTTGAAGCATATTTTGATAAGATTAATCCATTCGATGAGGCAGCAGCCTCAACAGGTATTGGTAAGATTACAGAACTCATAGTTAATATTGGTGTGCCTGGTGGTCTTGCATTTAAAGCAGCAAGTGGTTTAGGTAAAGCAACCATCGCTGCAAAACAAGCTGGCAGATATTTAAGCACAGGAGAGAAAACTAGAAGATTTGCACAGGGATCATTAGGTGCGGGTCTTGCAGAAGGTATTACAATTGCTGATCCAAAAGAAGCTGGAACTTTTGGTGATTTTATGGGTGGGCCTACAGAAATAAATAGAGATAGTGACAGCGCTGCCAATGAATTATTAAACAGATTAAAATTTGGTATAGAAGGTGCCGCGTTTACTGGTGCATTTGGTGCAGCTGGTAAATTAGTTGGTAAGATGAGAGAGGTGCGTGGATCGAATAAAGTGAAGCGTGGCTTTGATAAAAGTGTAGATAAACTAGATAGTTGGTTCAGAGCAAATGGTTTATTAACTCAAGAAGGTTTTGATGTAAGAAATACAATGCGAGGTAGAATAGCTAAAGACACCAACGTTGGTGATGTAGCTATGAGACAGATTGATAAACTTACTGACAAGTTAGCTAGGAATTACAGAAAAGTTGCAGTGGACAAGGTGCCTTTTTTAGAAGCTAAAAAAGGTATTGGTAAAGAACTAAATGATGTTTTGATGTCTGGCACAGCAAAGAATGGTAAACTAAAACCTATTTTTCAATCAGTAGATGAGATTGCATTAGATGCAACAGGTAAAGAATTTAAAACAGGTAAACAATTATACGATGTACAAATAGAATCTATTCCCGCAGCTAAGAAAGAAGCATTAAGAAAACTTTTAAAAAGTAAATACAAAGCTGATGATAAAGACATTACAGAATTATTTGATCAGTTTGATGGTATTAGAGACACGTGGAGTGAGTTATTTACTATAATGGGTAGAAGACTTACACCTGAGTCTTTAAAATCTTTTGAAGATATGATTCCTAAATACATTAATGATGTATTAGACAGAGGTTATGAATATGTAAAAGCAACAGGACGTAATCCAATACAACTTGCTAATAATAACAGACCTTCAGCAACATTAATTAAAGAAGCTATTAAAGAATTTCAAGATATTGCTGCTCAAAAGGGTTTAACTCTAAATGATGATCTAGCAAAAGATATGGTAGATGAAGTATGGAAAGGTGCATATTTACCTGGAGGAATTACAATAGGTAAAACTACAGCTCCAGGTCAAGTAAGATTCGCGGGTGCGGTTCCTGCTTTTATGAAAGACTCGCTTGCTGCAACGTTGGATAATAAATCTATTTTAGATCCTAAATATAATAGATTATTTAATACTAATATTTCTGAATTAAGTGGTGTATCTCAAGACGCAATAAAAAAATTATTAGGTAAAGCACGAAATCCTATGTCTACTATTGTAGATGGCACAGCTAATTTATCTAGTGTAGTTAGAAGTCAACAGTTTTTTGATGACTTAATTTTAAAAAATAACGAACTTAAAAAGAATTACGATGAGTGGATCGCTGGTGGTAGAGTAGGACCAGAGCCAAGAATACCTTTTTTATATAACAATACATCTGATGCAATAAGATATGCCGGTGGTACGTCTGATGACTTTGCAGAAATTACTTCTGCTAAAGGTGATGCTGCAAGAGAAATAGACAGATGGTTAGATCCTGCAGCTACAATAAAAAGTATAGATGCAGATGAAGTAGTTAGAACAAATGCTAAAGGTGAAATATTAGATTTATTAAATCCATTACAAGGTAAATTTGCATTAAAAGATTACGCACAGTCTTTTAAAAGCACACAAGAGTCAGCCAAAAGTTTTCCAAGACAACTTTATAATAGTTTAATTTTATATCCTAAAGGTTTATCACAAATGTCTAAAACAATTCTTGCACCATTTACACACGCAAGAAACTTTATCAGTGCTACAGCTTTTGCTGCAGCTAATGGTCACTTACCTTTTGGTAATATAAAAGACGTTAAAGCAGCGTTTAATGCGTTACAGGCAAAAGGATTTAGAAGAGACAATCCTTTTTATCAAGAACTTTTAGAGCTTGGTGTTGTAAACTCTAACGTACAAATGAAACAGATAGCTGATCTTTTAGAGGATGTAGACTTTGGTAAGACACTTAACAAACTAGATAGTGACTATGGTTTGGGTAGATTCTTAAAAGGACTTAGAAAAATAAAAAGAGGTGCAGAAGATTACTACACAGCAGAGGATGACTTCTGGAAAATATTTACATACTTGGGTGAAAAATCTAAACTCGCTAAAGCATATGATGATGCCGGTGTTAAATTAGGTCAAGAGTTTATTGATATGAATGGTGCTAAACAAATATTAAATGANCAATATTTAAAAANAGCAGCAGCAGATTTAGTTAAAAANAANGTNCCNAACTANGCNTTTGTATCAGACTTTATTAAAGGTTTAAGACAANNACCTGTTGGAAACTTNGTAGCNTTTCCGGCAGAGATTATTAGAACAAGTTCNAANATTGTNGAAACNGCATTAAAAGAAATTAATTATTCTACNGTTNTNAATGGTAANNNTGTAAANCCNTTNAGAAANAGAGGACTTCAAAGATTAACTGGTATGGCNTTNACNACAGCNGCATTACCACTTGGCACAGTTGCAGCAGCACANGCAGCGTACAATATTGCNGATGATGAGATNGATGCNATGAGAAGATATGTTGCTGATTGGTCTAAAAACTCTGTGNTGATACCATTTAAAGATGAAGATGGTAAATTATCTTACATAGATTTTTCACACTTAAATGCATACGATACAGTTACAAGACCNATACAAACTGTATTAAATAAAGTTAATGCAGGTAGAGCAGATGAAGATGGAATCGTTGATGATTTTCTTTTGGGTACATTAGAATCTACAAAAGAACTTGCTTTACCTTTTATATCTGAATCTATTTGGACAGAGGGACTTGCAGATATATTTGTAAGAAGAGGTAGAACACAAGACAACAGACAACTATGGAATGAAGAAGCTCCACTTGGAGACAAAGTTGCAAAATCAATTAGTCACTTAGTAGAAACGCAAACACCATTAAACTGGAAACAATTAACAAGATTAGGTTTATCTATTAGACCTATAGATGATTTAGGCAGATTTGATGAACGTGGTAATCAATATGAATTTGGTAATGAGTTAGCGGGTATCGCAGGATTACGAAGAGTAGAAATAAATCCAGAAAAATCTTTTAACTACAAAATTACAGATTACAAAAAAGGTATTAGAAATTCTAGAAATTTATTTACAGCTGCTACATTAAAAGGTGGTGTAGTTACACCCGAACAAATTGTAGATGCATATATAAATGCAAACAAAGCTTTGTACAGAGTTAATAGAGAACTTTATCAAGACATAGAAGCAGCTAAAATTTTAGGGATGAGTGAAGATGACATAGCTGTAAATATGGAGGGTAGAGGAGAAAATAGAGCATTTGGATTTTTAAATGAAGGATTGTTTAGACCTCTTCGTATTTCAAATGATGTTCAAGGTTTGTTTGAAATTAAAGCACAAGAACTTGGAATAGCAAATCCTTTTGAAAAAGCAGCAGATGTCTTAGGTAGAATAGAAGAAATATTATCTGAAGTAAGTTTATCAGGAGATTTATTCCCTGATATACAAAATCCTTTGAGAGCATCGTTATTACCTGATACGGTAGCTCAAGCTAATCAAATGATTAATAATAACCCAGCAAATNTGGCTATGGCTGCNGCNCCTGNNAATACAGGGTTNATTGGACAGGGNAATGTAAACATAGATCCAGTGACTAGACTTACTGCTGCAGAAGAGGTATTGTTAGATCCTCTGGAAAAAAGATATGTAAAGAATCAGAGAACAACAACAAGATTAACATAATGGCAATAGAACCTAAAAACACAAGAGAACACATTTTATCTTTGTATGGACACATTTCAGGTGTCAAGAAAAACTTAAAACACGTGCACGAAGACGTAGAAAAGTTGGGCGGTAAGATAGATCAAATCTATTGGGTTCTTTTGACTGTAGCGGGAACTGCAGTTGTCTTTGTGTTGGAAAGGATGTTTGGATGAATCTTAGTCGTAACTTCAGCCTTCAAGAGCTGATCAAATCAGATACTGCAATCAGAAAGGGGATTGATAACAACCCCAATGCAGATCAAATAGAAAAATTAAANGCANTATGTGAAAATATTTTNCANCCNGTNCGNGACCATTTNGGNAGAGTCAAGGTGACNAGCGGNTTNCGTAGCGTAGAATTATGTACAGCTATTGGTAGCTCTGCAAATTCGCAGCACGCCAAGGCCGAGGCCGCAGACTTCGAAGTAATGGGCACAGACAACGCTGAATTATTTGATTGGATAAAAGATAACCTCGAGCCAGACCAGCTCATCCTCGAGTTCTACACTCCGGGTGAACCTAACAGCGGATGGATTCACTGCAGCTGGATACCTGAAGGAAGACGTGCATCTTATTTACACGCTTATAGGTCTGAAGGTAAAACTAAATACAAACCAATACTAGGCAAAGCTAAAGATTTAGTGTAGATAGCCGGGATGAAAAATAGTTTATTAGTACATAAACATTTAATCATCCGAGCAGAAGCTGACAGGCCACCCACAGATGAAGATCAGTTAAAATCTTGGATGTTAGATTTTATTGCATCTATAAATATGAAAGTATTTATGGGTCCATATGTAAAATATTGTAATATGCCAGGCAACAGAGGCATCACTGCTGTTGCAATTATAGAAACTTCACACATCGCGATGCATATATGGGACGAACCTAAACCTGCATTAATGCAGTTTGATGTTTATTCTTGTGGTGAGTTTGATGTAAAAGAAATTTGCGATAAGATAAAAGAAGAGTTTAATGTGAAGAAGATAGAATATAAATACTTGAATCGCGAAACGGGGTTAGTCGATATTTAACGACACATACAACCAATAAAAGCACCACTACCATCATTCATTATATGTAAGTTTATGGTATCTGCGTAACCAGTTAGTTTTTCTCTAAGAATATCACACAGATCAAAGCAATCTATTTCAGTAAATACTTTTATCTCTCCTAATAATTCTTTCGTAACAGGTATCAATTGATACAGACCATCATTTAAAATTATTAAATCCATTGTCTTAATTCCTCTCCCATTATTTCTGTTGCAATATTAATCTTCTTACGCAATGCTTTTCTAATCTTTTCATCTACAGTTTTTGGTGCTATAAGATCGACATATGTTACAGCCTTCTTTTGTCCTATTCTGTGGGCTCTGTCTTCTGACTGTAGCCTTTTTTCTAAATCATATCCATTAGAATAATAAATTACATTGTTAGCTGCAGTTAATGTAATACCATAACCACCGGTTTGTGGATTACCAACAAAAAATCTTACAGGTGAATTTGGGTCCTGGAATTTTTCTATATTCTTTTGTCTGTGTTCTGCTGCTATAGCTCCATAGTATTGTACGATAGAGTCTTCACCATACTTTTTACTAATAGCTTTTACTATTTGATTAATGTCATATACATAGTTAGCCCAGATAATTGCTTTACCTTCTGTCTCTTCCAATACTTCTAACAGAGAATCAATACGATTGTTTTTGATTTCAGTAATTGTTTCATCGTCGTTCTTCAGGTGCCCACACGTGATCTGATGCAAACGCATCAATTGTGTAAGAACGTGGGGCGCGGTCGCCATCTTACCTTTTAGAGAAGCGAGGGCCGCGGATTTCATAGTTTCGTATGTTTTCTTTTGTTCATCTGTTAGTTCTACTTGTCTCTCTATGTATGTTTTTTCTGGTAGGTCCAGGCAGTTTTCTTTTAACACCCGATCAGAAAAAGGTTTAAGTAGTTTAGCTAATTCATCGAGTCTTTGATAACCAGCAATAAGTTGCACTCTACGACCACCAAAATTTGCTTGTCTCATTACTGCATATCTATTTCTAAATGTATAATAAGAACCAAACCCAAGTAAGTTTTCATTTAAAAAACCACATTGTGTATATAAATCTAGTGGTGATTTGGTTACGGGTGAACCAGTTAGGATTCTCCTATACTTTGCAAGACCACCTAATGCAAGAATAGCTTTTGTTCTTTTAGCCGTAGGAGTTTTGATAGTAGTAGATTCATCAATGGCCATTATTGTTTTGTGGCAATTGAGAAACTTTGTGGCAAACTCAAGGCCTTTTTTAGTCGAGAATGCTTCTACATTCATTATAAGGATGTGAAGGTCTAGGTCTACTTTAAACAATTGTTGATACTCTTTATCCTTTGCTTTGGATGTAGTCGCAGTCCATAATACCGTTTTGTGATCTATGTGACTAGCTA
>FUFK010418718.1_pt1 | contig 10011 bp, 9 predicted proteins | sample 1021851 | NCBI WGS metagenome assembly FUFK01 (sample SAMEA51879418, study PRJEB19060) | metagenome | reverse complement strand
CATAAACTATAAATCTTTGGAATACTTGTGTAAAATATATACAGTTAAAGATTCTGTTGCTATGTTTGAAGGAATACAAGTAATGGAATACGAGGCATTAAAAATTATGCAGAAGGATAAAAAATAATGGCTGCTAGAAATCCTACAGAATTAGAAGTATTAATAAAAACTACTGGCACAGAAAAGTTGCGTGGACTTACAAGCAGTTTAAAAAGATTAAAAGACAGTACAAATATAACAAGCAGTTCAAGTAGAAAATTATTATTAGATTTAAAAAAACAATCAAATACTGCCTTAAAAACAACAAATGGTACAAAAGCATTAGCTAACTCATATAGGCAATTAGCAAATTCTGTGGCTATAGGTAGTAAGGAATTTAAATTAGCAACTAGTAGAGCGCAAAGATTAGAGGCACGACTTAGAAAATTAAACAGTACAGCAAAAAAAGGTATGAGTTTAAAAGGTATGGCACGAACTGCTGGAGTTGTTGCAGGTGCTAGTATATTTGGTGGTGCAGAAGGCGGAATCGGTGCAGGAATTGGTGCTCTGTTTGGTGGTACAGAAGGTGCTGCTGTTGGTGGTGCAATTGGCGCACAAGTAGGTCAATTAAGAAAAGCATTAGGTGAGATTGCAAAATATGATGCGGCTCTAGAAAAACAAAGAAAGGCTTTAAAATTAGTTATTGGAGATACAGATAAATATAATAAGGCACAAGAATTTTTAGCAAAAACATCTAAAGAGTTAGCAATACCTCAAGATGTTATTGTTAGACAATTTACATCACTAACTGCATCTGTTAAAGGTGCTGGACTATCAGTAGATGATGCACAAGAATCTTTTTTAGCAATTGCTGCTGGTATCAGAGGTACTGGTGGATCGCTTGAGGATATGAAGTCTGCAATGCGAGCGACTAGCCAGGTGTTTTCAAAAGGTAAGGTGTCGGCAGAAGAGCTCAGACAACAACTTGGTGAACGCTTACCTGGGGCTTTTACATTATTTGCTGAGTCTATGGGTAAAACTCCAGCAGAATTAGATAAGGCATTAGAGCAAGGTAAGGTGACACTAGATGACTTTTTAGGTTTTAGTGAGAAGTTATTTAGTGAGTATGGCGAAAATGCAAAAATTCTTGCACAAGCTCCTGAATCAGCAGGTGATAGATTACAAACTGAAGTAAGTAATTTAAAAGATAATCTCGGAGATTTATTAAAACCAATAGGTGCTAATTTTCAAACAACATTTGCAGAGATTGTTGAAAATATCAATGAAGCAACAAAAGCTCTAAACAGATTTTTAGGTGTTGGTACACAAAATGCAATAGACAAAGCAGTGAGAGATTTAGAAAGAGCAAGACAAGAAATTATAAATGCAAGAGGAAAAGATTCATTAGATCCAATAACTGGTGAAAGATCAAACTTGCAAATGGAAAGAGCAATACTTAATTATCATAATGCTATTGATAATTTAAGCAAACTACAAACAGAATTAGGAAAAACAAAAAGAGGTGTAGAAGAACTAGATGATGCAGGGGAAACTGCAACTAATAATTTAAAAACAGGTATGCAGTCTTATTTAGATAGTATTAAAGATGTTAATCAACAAATTCAAGATGCAACAGTAAATGCATTCAAGGCTATGGAAGATGCTCTTGTTAATTTTGTTATGACAGGAAAATTACAATTTAGAGATTTTGCACGTTCTATAATTGCTGAAATTACAAGAATTTATGTAAGACAATTATTAATAACACCTATTTTAGGTGGGTTGGGTAATATTTTTCCTTTTTTAAAAACTGATACCGAAGATGCAAAAGGTAATGCTTACGATAAAAATGGCATGATGAAATTTGCAAAAGGTGGAATTGTTACAAAGCCAACCTATTTTAAATATGGAGGTGCTGGTAAATTAGGTTTGATGGGTGAAGCTGGTGCAGAAGCTATCATGCCTTTAAAACGTACATCTTCTGGTAATCTTGGTGTTGAGGCTACAGGAGCAGGGTCAACTAATGTGGTAGTTAATGTAGATGCTTCTGGTTCTTCTGTAGAGGGTGATGATGCATCTGCAAATCAATTAGGAGAACTTATTGCGGCAGCAGTGCAAACTGAAATAATTAATCAACAAATGTCAGGAGGTTTATTAGCTTAAATGGCAACTTTTCCAACAACAGTAGCACCTGATTTTGGCGTTAGAAAAATATCAAAACCAAAAGTGCGTATTGCACAATTTGGATCAGGTTACTCACAGAGATCTACATTTGGCATAAACCAAAATTTAAAAATATATAATCTTTCTTTTACAAATATTACTGAGACAGAATCAGATGAAATCGAAACCTTTTTAGATGCTCGTGCAGGGGTTGAAAGTTTTACATTTACACCACCAAATGAATCAAGCAGTAGTGTATTTATATGTAAAGATTGGAGTAAAAGTAACCCATTTGCAGATAGAGCTACAATAACTGCTGTTTTTGAAGAGGTAGCTGAGTTATGACACTAGATTCAAGTTTAGAAAGTAGTAGTTCACAAATTGCACCAGCCTCAACAAAAATAAGTGATGAAATACAAAAACTAGCACCATCTGCTTTGATTGAATTATTTGAACTTACTTATACGGCTGCTGTTAATGGTATTGACCAGACTATCAGGTATCATGCAGGAACTAATCAAATAAAATCAGATATTGTTTTTAATGAAAAAACATATTCTGCTCTACCTGTACAAGTTACTGGTTTTGATAAAAAAACACAGGGAACTTTGCCAAGACCTAAATTAAAAGTTTCTAATGTAAATAATGCCTTATCAGCTTTTATTCAACTTTATAATCCTTTGCAAGGTAAAGTNCAAAGAATACAGACTCATAAAAAGTTTCTTGATGCTGTAAATTTTACAACTGGTTTAAATCCACAAGCTGATTCATCAGCCATAGTTACAACGGATGATATTTGGTACATAGATAGAATAAGTGCAGAAAACTTAGAATTTGTTGAATTTGAATTATCACCGAAAATAAATATGCAGGGATTTAGAATACCAAGAAGAGTTATTACAGAACATTGTCCGTGGGAATATCGTGGAACTGAATGTGGTTACAAAGGAAGCAGGTGTTATAACCTTAATGATGAAGAAATAACAAGTGGCACACAAGCAGAAAAAAGGGCATTAGATAGATGTGGTCATAAATATTCAAGCTGTCAGGTCAGATTTCCAAAAGGCCAAAATGGTGAACGAGATTTGCCATTTGGCGGGTTTATNAANGCAAGAATANAGATTTGAATAGTTTTAANTTAGCAGCAAAANAACACGCATTACAAGAGGCTCCAAAAGAANCNTGTGGNATTGTTGTNAATGATATTTATTATCCTTGTANTAATATNTCTGATACACCANAAGATAATTTTGCAATACANCCAAAAGATTTTTTAAGAGCAAGATCTAAAGGAAAACTACAATATATTGTTCATTCACATCCAACAGGCGAGCCACCAAGTCAGCTTGATATCAATGCTTGTAAAGCAACAAAAATTAAATGGTATATTTATATAAATACTACTGATGAATGGTTAACTATAAATCCTTAATTGGCAGACAGTGGAAGTATGGAATTTTTGATTGCTATTCTATTGTTAGAGATTACTATAAATTGCTTGGGATAAATTTACCTGATTATGAACGGCCAGAAAATTTTGAAACTTGCAAAAGTATATTTCTAAGTGATGCAGACAAACTTAATTTTAAAAAGGTAGATATAAATGAAAGAAAAACTAATGACGTTTTAATTATGAAGATATGGACAAAAGAACCAATGCATGGTGCTGTCTTGTTAAAAAATGATATGATTTTACATCAAAAATATGAGTCATTAAGTTGTTCAGAATTTTATAACCATTATTATAGAAAAAGAACTGTGGGGTGTTTTAGATATGCAGCATAAAATTTTGCTGCTAGATGAATTAGGTGATAAATGGGGTAAAACCCATATCTATCACGACCTAAAAACACCTGCAGATGCCATAAGACTTTTATGTATTAATTATCCAGATTTTGCAAAACATATTGCAACTTCACATGAAGAAGGTATTTTTTATAAAGTTACACAAGCAAATTGTAAATTAAATATTGAAGATTTATTTTTACCATTAGGAAAAAATGATTTAGTTATTACTCCTGTTATATCAGGTAGTGGCAGTACATTTAGGGCTATTGTTGGGATAGGATTAACATTTTTTACAGGTGGTATCACTACAACTTTTACTGCATTTGGAAAGGAAATTGCAGTAAAAACTCTTTTAAAAAATATTGGAGGTTTTTTATTACTTAGTTCAGTATCAGAAATGCTTGCCCCACAGCCGCCAGCGTTTGACGCTACTTTTGATGTAGGGCGTGGTGGTTTTTTAGGTGGGCCTTCAGCAATGGAAAGGGGTGCTGATGGACAACAAAGTTATGCTTATAGAGGGGCATCTAATACTGTTGGAATAGGTGCAACTATTCCTGTTGCTTATGGAAAAGTTTTAATTGGTAGTCATTTAATAAGTACAGATATTGATGTAGTGAATGAAAGTGATCCATTGATGACAAGTTTTGAAAGGCCAAGTAATGGAACAGTCAGAGTAAATGGTGAAAAAATAAAATATAGCAAAAAAATAAAAGATTATGACGGTTTACGTGCAGCCAGGGTAGATTTATCTAGACCAATAACAAGTTATCACGGCCCAAATGGTAACAGAATTAGAGCTTACGATACATCGGGTAATCTTAACGTATTTGATTTTGTATTACATAAAACTAATGCTGGTGTTAACTCCCCTAATTTAATTGGTTTTGTCAATTTACTTGCAACACCAGAACAAAAAATACTTGATAATTTACAAATAAATAAAACAGGAGATAAAGCAAACGAAAATTTTAATGTAATGATTACGTTTAGTGGTTTACAAGATCGAGTGGGTGATGCAGATTCGACCATTATTCAAGGATATATAACCTTTGCAATAAAAATTAAAGACCCAGATACAGAATCAGTTGTATTACATCAACAGTTAACAGTTCAAGGAACACAAAAATTTACGCAGCAAATAAGATATATTTTTGAATTTGAACCTGCTGTTGTAGAAGGTGCTTCCACTTATGATGTATTTGTTCAAGTTATTGATACTGGTCTTTTTAAAACAGCAATGAGTACTACCCAAAAAGATGGTACAAAAATGAGGATAGATTCTGTGGGCTATGATTTACTTGGAGAGATTATAAACGTAGAGTAATTTTATGTCATTAAATTCCACAAGTGTTATAAAAATTGTAGACCTTTTATGTGAGGGTCAAATAGAAGAAATTGTTGGTGGTAAAAAAGGCATTTTTTTAAATGAAACTGCTATACAAGACAATAAAGGAAATTTTAATTTTGAAAAAAAAGATGTTAAATATATTTTAAGAAGGGGAACAAGAGATCAAAAACAATTTGAAGATCATAAAAAAGCAAATTCTAACGTCATAGATATAAGTGAAGAAATTGGATCAAATTATAGTGAAAAGTTAAATCCAAATAATTTAGTAAGACAAAGAGATTATGGAGAAGGTCAGATTATACAACAAATAAACGATCTTGATACAGATTCATTTCAAATAATATTTACTGTACCTGCATTATTTTGTACAGGCATGGAAGGTGTTGCAAGAGGTCAATTATTTAATGCAAGAGTTAAAATTGAAATACTTGTGAAAGCAAAAAATAGTAATTATATATCAGTTCAAACTTTAAACGTAAAAGGAATTTCTACCTCTAATTATCAAGTAAAAAGTAAAATTATTAATTTAAACCAACTAAAAAAAGGTGGAATTGGCGGTATTTTTAAACCACCTTTCCTTATAAAAGTAAAAAAAATTACAGCTAAAGAAGAAGATTATGAAGTTAAATTTAATTTGTTTGAGACGATTAACAAAAAAACACCATTAGCGAATACAAGGGCAAATAGAGTAATTTTTACATCTTTAATAGAAAGACAAGAAATAAGAACAGCATATCCATATACTGCCTGTGTTGCTTTGTCATTATCAACTGAAACTTTTTCAAGCTTGCCTACAAGGTCATATTTAGTAAAAGGAATAAAAGTTAAAATCCCATCTAATGCAAGTGTTCAAGAGGATGGCCGTCTTAAATTTATAGGCACTTTTGATGGGAAATTGAAAAAAGGCAGATTTTGGACCACATGCCCTGTGTGTATTTTTTATGATTTAATTTCAGATAAACGCTATGGATGTGGGGAGTTTGTAAATACCTCAAACCTTAATTGGGTAGATTTATATGAACTTTCAAGATATTCAAATGAATTAGTAGACACACCAGATGGTAAAGAAGCTAGATTTGCAATAAATACAGTAATAGGAAGTCAGGCTGATGCTTACAAAGTGCTGCAAAATTTAGCAAGTATTTTTAGAGGTATGACTTATTGGGGATCTAATACTGTAAATTTAGTTGCAGATCATGGCAATTTAGATGGTAGTGATATTGATCCTGTACATCTTTATACAAATGCAAATGTTATTGGAGGTGCTTTTTCTTATTCTGGTTCATCTTTAAAAACAAGATCAACTTCAATTCAAGTTAGTTACAACGACCCCGATAATTTTTATAAACCTAATGTAGTTGTAGTAGAAGATTATGACTTGATTGAAAAATATGGTTATAACATTAAGCAGATTGTGGCTTTTGGGTGTTCTTCAAAATATCAAGCTCAAAGGATGGGGCAATGGGTTTTAAATTCAGAAAAATTAGACGGTCATGTTGTAACTTTTTCAACAGGACTAGATGGTCTTTCAGTTTTACCGAGTCAGGTGTTTGCCATTGCAGATGAAATGAGGGCTGGTATTAGATTATCTGGAAGAATTTTAAGTGTAGATTCAGCAACCCAATTTACGCCAGATCAAAATTTTGATGCTTATGTTGGTGGTAATGGTAATAAATTTGAAATAAGTGTTACTTTGTCTGATGGAAGCGTAGAAACACAAAAAATAAGTGGCATCAATACTTCTGGTCGTATTACTGTAGAAAATGCCTTTTCCTCTGCACCTGTAGCTGGTGCTGTTTATACACTAGAAAACAAAACAAGTAATTCTGTTTTAAATCAAAAATTTAGATGTATCGACATCAAAGATAATAATGACAGCACTTATACTATTACAGGATTAGAATTTAACGATTCAATATATGAAGTTTCAGATAATACAAAAAATAATAAAGCTAAATTAGATTATCAAGATGTAACAGCTTTTAATAATAGACCAACTAAACCAGAAAATTTAGAAGTTACAAGTGAAAGAATACAGTTACAGAACAGTTCTACAAATAGAGTAAGATTTTCATGGTCAAGAGGTTTAAATGGAGCAAATGTAAAATTTACAGTTCTGTTTGATAAAGGAGGTGGTTTTAAAACAAGAAAAAACATAGAAGAAACATTGTTTGAATTAGATAATGTAAAAGCAGGAACAGTTGTTAAATTTAAAGTTAGAGCAGAAAGTATTGATGCGATAGGTTCAAAACACTCAGCATATGCTGTCTCAAATGAATTTTTAGTACCATTTACTTTAGCAGATGTTCCTACTCCTTTACCTTAGAAATGAGCATACAGGTAACAACACAGAATGAAGTAATTTTAAAATGGCGGATTCCTTCTGACTATGAAGGTAATCCTAGTGAGTTAAAAGCGATAATCAGACATTCATCTTCCATAGATGGTACAGCGGTATGGCCTGATTCAACATTTTTAAGAGAAGTTACAGCTACAACTGACTATGTAATTTTACCTTTGGTAAATGGTACATACATGGTGAAGTTTAAAGATTTAGAGGGTCAGAAATCACCATCACCGTTAAGTCATATTGTAAACATTCCAGATGAACAACCAAAGTTGCTAGTGCAAACTAGAAGAGAAGACCAAGATTCGCCAGTTTTTCAAGGACAGCAGAATGATATATTTTATTCTTCAGATTTTGATGCTTTAGTTTTAAATAATGATGATTTAGTTGATGACAAAGTAGATTTTGAACAGGGATATTTAGGAAGTCTTGATTTTGGCGGTGAACTTTTAAGTTCTGGTGAATATTTCTTTAAAGATAAGCTTGATTTGGGTGGAATTTTTACAGTTGAGTTCAAAAGAATTTTAAAAACAAGAGGTTTATATCCTAACAANACTATTGATTTACATTTTACAAATATAGATACATGGAGTGATTTTGATGGGCTTGTGCCAGATGAAACTAATGCGCAAATATTTTTTAGAAAAAGTAATGATGCGCCAACTGATGATGAAATACAAGACGAAAATGCTGAATTTATATTATTAGAAGATGGCAATAAGTTTAGCCAGGAAGATACACAAACTTATGATGATTTTATTCCTATGGAAAACGGCAGGTTCACAGGAAGAGTTTTTCAATTTAAAGTTGAATTAAGTTCAAATTTTGCAGATCAAACCCCTTTAGTTGATGAGTTAGGTTATGAGATTTTATTTCAAAACAGAACAGAAAGTGTTGCAACTACAAGTGGCGGTAGCAACCCAAAAGTGATAACTTTTGATAAAGCCTTTTATCAAACACCAAATTTAGGCATTACTGCAAGTAATATGGCTACAGGCGACTATTATGTAATTAGTAGTCAAAGTCGTACAGGCTTTTCAATTACTTTTTTCAATAGTTCAAATGCTGCTATTGANCGCNCTTTTGCTTATCATGCAAATGGCTTTGGTGCCGAAGGTGCTTAAATTTATTNAAANCTGACTTATGGCAACACATGATTATAATTTAGCAAATGCTTCAGGAGCCAGCTTCAGNGCNGANTTAAANAACGCATTACAGGCAATACTTACAAACAACAGTAGTGCTTCAGCACCATCCACAACAGCAGCTTATATGTTCTGGGCTGATACCAATACTGGCATTTTAAAAATTCGAAATAGTGCGAATGATGCTTGGATTGAGTTATTACAATTAGATGGTACGTTAACGCTTGAAGATGGTTCTGCAAGTGCTGTTGCTCTTGGATTTAGGGATGAGTTAAATACAGGTATCTTCAGTTCTGGCGCAAATAACTTTGATGTTTCTATAGCTGGTACAACAAGATTAAATATAAGTGCTTCAGGAATAAATATTACTGGAACGGTTACTGATGACGGAGCGACACATGATGGTGACGTAACCTTTACAGGTGCATCAGCAAATATAGTTTTTGATAAATCTGATAATGCACTTGAGTTTGCTGATAATGCTAAAGCAAAATTCGGTAATGCTGGGGATTTAGAAATTTTCCATGATGGCTCAAACAGCATAATTAATGATGCTGGCACAGGCGGTCTGCTTATTCAAAGGTCTGGAACTACAGTTATTTCCTTTAGTTCTGATGGAATTGTTATTAGTGATGCTAATGGACAGGCTATAGTTGATGTCCAAGGTTTTGAAGGTAATAATGCTGCACTTCAATTAACTGCAGATGAAGGTGATGATAATGGCGATAGATGGAAATTAGTATCAGTAGCAAGTGATAATACTTTTAGATTACAGAATAATATAAGTGGAAGTAATGTCAATAAATGGACTATTTCTACAGATGGCGATGTCACACAAACAGGACATTTATCACTACCTGACAGTAAAGAAATTCGACTGGGAGATTCAAATGATCTAACTATTAGACATACTGGCTTTAATTCGATAATTAATGATAATGGTGGTGGTGAATTAATAATACAAAGGGGTAGCAGTGATGTTCTTACTTTGTCTAGTACAGGTATAAATGTTACAGATCCAAGTGGTGAGGCGATAGTACAAGTTACAGGGCATGAAGGTTCTGACGCTGCGGTTCAATTAGTAGCAGATCAGGGTGACGATAATGGTGATAGATGGAAGTTGGTATCAGTAGCAAGTGATAACACTTTAAGATTTTTAGCTTTACAATATTCCATGTCAATGTGATTTAAACCTGTACTAGCTGTCAATATAGTTCCGTTAAATTTTGTCAAAACATAAT
>FUFK010048805.1_pt1 | contig 10011 bp, 8 predicted proteins | sample 1021851 | NCBI WGS metagenome assembly FUFK01 (sample SAMEA51879418, study PRJEB19060) | metagenome | reverse complement strand
GTACATGCGCAGACCAAAACTTGAGCATCTGATCATTGCCGAACCAAGGGCAGATGGGCGGCAGGTTCACTCCTTATCGAACTCAAAAATCCTGCAAACACCCGTACCCACACACATTCGACAGTTCATTGTACGTTCACGTCATCCTCTGCGAGTACCACTCGCAAAACATCTTTGGATGCTGTTTTTGGGAGGCGTCATCATCTCATCGATTGCCTTCGCACCGTTACTACTCGACTCCAGTAACATCGGCTTCATTCTGCTCGCACTGTTCGTGGCTATTCCTGCTTGGTTGGTGGGTTTCTCGACACCCGTCTTCGCTTGGTGGAGCTACTCATCCTCACGATTCCACCTGACAACAACCCGCCAACAAGGTGAAGCGATGTTGATCGCAGGAATGCTCTCTACCTTTCCAGCCATTGTGATCAATTCGTTCATCACACCAGGTGCTGTTCTCTTGCTCACGGGCGGTCAAGCATCNGCAACACTGGTCGAAAACATCACAGTGATTGTATCTGCACCCGTTGGAGAAGAACTCTGCAAGGCTCTTGCGGTGTTCTCGCTTGCAGGCTTAATCGATTCCAAGAAACGAGGGTTCCAAGTTGGATTTACAGTAGGTTTAGGTTTTGCTCTGCTTGAGAACCTTCAGTACATTCTTTTCAGTCTCTTCGCTGGCGAGGTGATGGCCTTCTCGTACGGACTTACAACCGTTGTTCGTGGCATTGGATCGATTCCAGGACATGCGATGTGGACCGCATGCAGTGGATACGCCATNGGACACATGCTCGAGCAGCGAAAACAACCACATCGAATTCCAGATGTAAAGCAATGGAATCTCGTGAATCCACTCAATCCCTCAGCATCTCGTTTCGAACCATCGTTCTCTCCAGATCGATCGTTCTTTGCGAAATCATCGAATCTACAACTTCCAACCTCCTTACCTGTAATGCTCGGCATTGCTATGTTTGGCCACGCTTTCTGGAACGGCAGTTCTGTCCTCATGTCGCACATGTCCGGCAATCTTGATCCAGTTGTTGGATTGATTGCTGAATTAACATGGATTGTTGTGCTCATCACTTTGCTGTGGACCTTCGGGCGCTTTGTTCTTGCAGCAGCGATGGAAGAGGATGTTTGACCTCAAAACCGAATGCTGTCGAGGCAAAGCCAACGCAAAGAACAAAACCAATCACTTGGGCNCNTGGATGAGGGCTTCATATGGATTTCACCTCAGGTGGTCTTGTTTCAGGGAACATTGTCGTCACGACAATGCTCATTTTCGCCCTCGTTGCCGCATCATTACGAGCACGCATTCTCGATGGGCAGGGTGTTTTCGCAGCAGCACTGCTCGGGTTCTTTGTTGGTTGTCTTGGCCACTGGACATGGTTGTTGATGCTTTTGTGCTTCCTCTTAAGCAGCCATTTGGCAACAAAGTGGAGATTCGATGAAAAAACAGCTCGTGGATTAAACGAATCATCGGATGGACACCGCGGATGGATCAACGTCGCAGCGAACGGAGGCATGCCAGCCATCGTCGCTTTGCTAGCTTTTATCATCGAAGATTGGGAGCATGGCTTGTGGATGTTTGCGGCAGCAGTTGCAGTAGCGACCTCAGATACTTGGGCAAGCGAGATCGGTTGCCTCGATGATCGAGTCCGTATGATTACAACACTCAAACCGTGCGAAGCCGGTGTGAATGGTGGATTCTCTCCGAATGGCCAACTCGCTGCAGCGACTGGCGGCATCCTCATCGGGATAACTGCACTCATTGCGAGTTTGATCATGTTCTCAACCACAGTTAGTGACGGAATCCTCGTTGCAGGCGTGGTCGCAGGACTTGGATTCCTTGGTTGCCAAATCGATAGCGTTCTCGGAGCGGTTCTTGAAAATCGTGGAATGTTGACAAAAGGATCGGTTAATGCACTCTCCATCATTGCTGGCGTTGCATTGATGTGGTTCTACCTGGGAACGCCGATGTAATTCGCCGCCGACTTCATGAACTGGTTCACACTCAGCGTGTCATGCGCCATCGCCACGTCTTCGCCGTGCTGCTCATGGCGCTGTTCTTTTCCGGAGTTGCGCTGACATCCGTTCAAGGTGTCGAGAACGTCACGTATGAGGCAGGTTATGTTGAGTGGGAGATGGACGTAGAGCAACGGCTCTATGTTGAAGGCGATGATGCTGAAACCTCTGTTTTGCAGCGAGATCGGCCCGATGCCACTGTTGCGTACGCCGATATCCCTCCCAATTCGGGTCTTATTCCAATTTTCTCTTTGACTTCTGAACCCCTCATCAACTCGATGAAAGGAACGATCAATATGTCCACATACTTCAGCGCTTACCTTGTTCCACAGGCTGCAGTTGCACAACCGACTCAGTGCGTCAACCCTTCATTTCCCTTCACCCCAGGCGAGGATTCAACCACGCTTGTGATGACCGTGAGCATCAACAGTACGCTCGTCTATGAGTCAACAATAACCCATACCTTGGAGACGATTGCTGCGAATGATCCCGAGAATTTCTCTGGCGAAATCGTCATGATGGACATTGACATGAACAAGGGCGACACATTCTCCATCTCACTGAGCGCAGAACACTTGTGTGAAGGAACGAATGCTCGAGTGCAATGGGGAGGATTTGAGGCCAACGCTGGAGGCATCATCATGACTGGAAAGGTGTACGAGCCAAGTGCAGACATTCGAGTCGACTCTTCACGCAGAGCACACATCGAATTCCTCCCAACCCTTCCGTGGGGCACAAGTGACGTTCTCATTGATGGGAACGGTGACCCAGCCGTCTCCTGGGTGTTGCGCGGACCCATGGATGATGACGTGAAAACAAACCGCGACCGTGATATGGTTATGGAGAGTTCTATCGGTAGAGTTCGCATGGAGCGAAGTCTTGGAGATAATGAGACTGCTTGGATTTGGACGGGGAAAGAAGTCCTTCAGAAGGGCATATCGAATCTCGAAGTTTGCGTCAAGACATCGAGCGGGAATCCAAACGAAGATTGCCATGCATTTGGAATCATTCGCTTTGAAGTGAAAGGGGAATCCGATGGTTTTGCAAGCTCAGGTTTGTGGCTGAGTTTGACAACAGTTGCTTGCTTCCTCGGTTTTGCATTCAAAGGATTCAATGCAGACCCGCCAATACCACTTCCAATTCTCATCGCCTTATTGATCATGGCACTCCTGATGTTACCGGTTGGCTTCTCAGTCTCCAACCTGAATACGGAGGCGCAACTCAACGACAACGCACGTCTCATCGATGCTGAATTGAAATCTTCAGGTGCTGAATTCACGACGTTGTCAGAACTCATGGGCGATGCCAATGTTCTGGCCATTGGAGCGATTGCACCGGGTTCGGAATCTGCTCAAGATCAAGCGAATGAACTCGAATTGTTGCTCGGGCAACGCGATGATGTCGCCGTTGTGCAAATTGTGATTGGAAATGGTTCGATGATGAGCGATGTCGATGCTTATCGCTCTTCCATTAACAGCAGTTGGCCCATTGTTCTCGATTACAATCAAGAGTTTGTATCGACCTCTCCTACAGGNAATGCAGATTCATTGGTTCTTGTCGATAGCAGCATGCACGTCACATGGAGTCAGTCGCCGACAGGCGGTGCAAAGGCCATGAACGATGCCATTGAGGGAATTGAGGGCGGTGGTCCAACGAGCCTCATGACCTATTTCTCAGTCCTGTTCCCGACTGGTTTGTTCCTCATCTTCCTCGCCCTTCCACGACAAGGTTGGACAAAACCAGAGGAACCATTGCCCCCAGGTGCTCTTTGGGCAAGCATCGTCCTCGCTGGTGGAGTCGCAGCTGTCATGATTCACCTTCCTGCTTTGCTCGTTAGCCTGCTCCCGGTAAGCGCATCTTTCACGTACATCGTTTCCATCATCATGTACGCTTGGTTTGCCTTCATGTGCGCCATGACATTACGACGTGGTTCTCCGTTCGAAGCCGACATGTTGGGTTCCTTCATCCACAAGATGACACCTCCCTCATTCCAAGAGTGGCGTCCAAAGGAAGACATGCAACGCGATGTGTTCCTTGGAATCTTTATCGGCTGGTTGTCTTGGTTGGCTGAACCAAGTCTGGTTGCACAAGGCGTGGGAGCCGCAGCATTGAACGGGGGAATGGGAATCCTCTTTGCGGTTCTTTTGCTCCTCGGCAACGTATTCATCGCTGGAATCACCATCCTTGTCCTTCGATTCATTGCCTCATGGGGAGGTCCATTTTCCAACATCTTCGGCCGTATCGGGGCTGATACCTTTGCTCGCTTCATGGGACTTGTCTTGCTTCCAGTCAGTCTCTGGGTAACCATCAACGGTATTCTAGCACTCCGCTCAATCGGTGTTTTCTAGAGAAGCCTTCATGAGGGTTGAAGTCAAGTCGTTGGAACATGTTTCCACAACAGCCCACTTGGTCCAATTCACGAATCAATTTGCTGCAACGATGCCCGAGAGCATTCGTATTGCGATACGGCCTGGCTCAAGTTTCGAAACATCATGAACGCGGAGAGATCCTTTCCATCGCCTTTCAAATCCAAACGCCATGGATACTTTTGCACCAAACTGTTCGTGAAGTGGTTCTTGACTATGTTGAGGACCATGTCAATGGAACCNTGTGGTCGAATGGCCTCATACGTTCGCGATTCAAAATGGATTTTGAAAAGGCAATGCGCATGAGGAATCGGCTCATCGAGCGAATTCAAGCTCACAATCACCATACATCGTTTCAAGAAAAACGACCAGAGCAACATTTGATTCAGATGGGGATGGAAACATGCATCACGCTCATCCAACATCCAGAATTCCAACATCTACTTGCAGAAGGGTCCATCAAACGAGTTGAATTGACAACACCGACACAGTACGGAAGATGGAAGCTATATTCCGCCCCTGATTTCGTTCACGATGGACCAAAAGGAAACTCATTGATTAAACTCAATCTATACGGCCTCCCTTCCAGAAACAATCGAGAACGACAAGCAGCATTGACTCGATTGTATGGGAATCAAGATTCAACCGTTGTATTGTTTTCATTGAAGGGAAGAAAGTGGATTGTCAACAGGATCACACCCATGAGCGATCAAGTTCAACAATCCCTCAACCTTGTCGCAAACGATGTTGAGAAAATGGAATCCATTCTCTCACAAGTTGGAAGAAACAACGACTTGAGTTTGATTCCTCTGGCAGATTCATACCGTTCCTGCATGCATTGCAACGTTCGATTCCTTTGCCCATCGCAGCATGGCCTTGAGAAAGCCAAGGCTGAACAACGAACGCTCATGTGTCAGTAACGGGATTTCCTACGCTGCATTCATATACTCTCGATGACAGATGTATATGTTACCTGTGGGAATTTCTATGCTCTAACGTCCTCTAATCTACTGCTAAGAATTCTGAATTCTGTTTGGCGGAATCGCTTGACATTACAGNAAGCAAAAGAGGATAGAAAACATGAGCAACAGTCAGAAGAACAAAGGAAGAAAGAAACGCACAGGGAGAAGAAACAGCAAAATGAACTATGACCAAACAACAAACAAACAGGTCATGTTCAATTCACGAAGCAACAACACAAACAAGCGTTGTTGCAAAAATTCGTTTGGTGAACAACTGATGAACCTGCGAATGTTTGGTGAGTTGCAGAGGTACTGGAAGGGCAGGAACCTCAAAGCACTACGTGGATCCATCATCTCTCGACTACCAGAAAAGTTTGTTGAAAAATACAACAAACACATGGACCATTTTGTCAAATTCTTGGAGAACGAACTCAAAAGATAGGTTCAGCCCATCCAACCAAAGGCCTCCGAAAGCCTTGGATTTCGGACCCATTCAGCGTAAGCCATAGGGGATACTCTAAGGGCTGCTTCCCCAAGCAGAGTCCATGGAAAAGAGTGTTCAGCGTCAGTACGCTCCCACATCGATCTGTTTTGGATGCGGTCCAGCAAACCACAAAGGGTTGCAAATTGATTCCTATCGCAAAGGCGATGGTTTGGAATTGAAGTTTACGCCCTCTGAGGAACATCAAGCCTTTCCAGGAATGGTCAATGGTGGCATCATAGGGACACTTCTCGACTGTCACGGCAATTGGGCTGCTGCGATTGCCCTCATGGACGAGCATGGGCTCGATGAACCACCATGCACTGTCACTGCATCTTACTCCGTATCGTTGCGACGACCAACACCAATTGGAACCGAATTGCATGTCGAAGCATATCCGGAAGAGATCGGTGAGGACAGAGTCCATGTTCGAATGGAACTGAAAGCGAATGAGAAGGTCTGTGCAACTGGCAAAGGATTGTTTGTAGCTGTCAAAGAAGGCCATCCTGCTTATCACCGGTGGAATTGAGGTACAAGCATGGCAAAACCATCCAAGGAGCAATCAATTGTCCTCAGCCAATTGAAGGATGACGTTCTTGAAGAAATGAAATCAATCGGATTCGAAAACNAGTCTTGCTTAAATTCCCTCAATACGATTCCCCTAGCAGTCTTGAGACGTAATGCAACGCAACGTCACGGCGTGACTCGATTTCGACGTGGTGCAAATGCATCAACGTTGAAAACTGAAGATGTAGAGACTGTCGATTTACACCCAATGTTGTTGGATTCCTCATGGCATGATTATGCTCGATTTGTCTTGTATCATGAGTACTTACACGCACTTGGAAATCGTTTCCATGATGCGGCATTTCGACGACTTGAACAGTTGTGGCCTCATGACGGACCGGAGCGTGGTCGTGAGTTTACACAATTTCTACGTCAAAGAACTGCAACATGGTTGTGGGTGTGTACAACCTGCGACAAGAAGTATCCACGGAAACGAAGAGCGAACGGGCGTTTCCGATGCAGAGCGTGCTCAACCACGCTCATCGACGTCATGAACACGCAGGAAGCAAACTAAACAAGTCATCATATCTCGGACAAACGAGGTCAATCTATGAAGAAGAGAACGGGATGTATTTCCATCGTTGTTCTTCTTTGTATGCTTGCTCTTCCAGTAAGCGGTTCGCTCACAGATCAGGAAAACGGAGGTACGCTGTATTTCTCCTGTGAATCGGATGACAATTGTCAATTGACGCCTGTTCCAATTGGAGAAGAAATCATCTCTGGCTCAGTCCAAGCCAATCCACTGATGACAGAATCCATTGCTATCGAGTTTGATATGATACCTGCACAAACAGAGTTGGCCGTCCTTCCAGAAACGCTCGATGAGTTGTTCATCGATTTACGAGTTCAGGGCGATGCTGTTGGAGTGTACACGCCCGAAATGGATGTCAAACTCATCATAGGTTCAAGTGTCACAGACCTCGAATCAGAAGATTCATCCCTTCCGAGCACTGGTGGCGGAACAGGTCATCGATGGGAAGATACCGCATTGAATCTTGACAAAGGACGTCTTTTGTGGCCAGGAGATGCCGTTCGTGCACGAATTGTTTTCACTGTTGATCGCCCCTCTACGTGGGAGTTGCATCTTCGAGGTGCATCGTTTCTCAAACTCGACATTGCTTGGTCAGAAAACGTTGCTGCTAAGGATGTGGACGAGCCTTCGAGTGCACTGCAACCCAAATCGACCTCACTCGAAGATGTTCACTATGGGGCACTTGTAGGGGATGATAGCGATTGTTGGTCGTTCAACGTTGAAGCGAACGAAATCATGCGGATTCTCATTCAATGGGAGGATGTACCATTGGAATTGCAACAAAGCAACGGCATCCATCGCTTGAGAACATCCGGAGGGTTGCAAGTCGCAGCACCTGAAGTTATCACCAAAGCAGAAGGTGATGAAATCCTCACCAATTACCGCTGGCGAGCACTCGAGCCGGGTGACTATGTGTTCTGTTTGAACGGTCAAATCGACCGGTTTCAACCCTACATTTGGAGCGGTGTTTACGCTGTAGAGAGTTCAGGTCCAACAGATGCTTCCGAATTCGAAGGGAAGGTTTCGTATGAAGCCCAGTTCTTTGATTTCTCTGCTGGAGAAACAGAGGATTTGTCGCAACAAAATGGAGTGTTGTTGTTCCCAGTCATCGGATTCTTCATCTTCTTTGCAGCTCAATTTTATCGTTCAACAACGTCCACTCGCCTACGGTCGTTTGTTTTCGTTCCGGCCATTGTACTGCTCTTCATGAGCGGTATTGTTAGCCCTCTGTGGACCATGGCTGATGAGTCGCAGTCCAACTCAGAGTGGTCCTTAGAGCAGCTTCTCGACGAACGAGTTAAACAGCTTTGGGATGTTTCGAGCCCTGCGACACCTGAGGCGACCATGATCGAACATGTAGGAGCGACCTTTGGTATTCGAAATGGTGAGGATTTGAGACTCTGGCTGAACATTGAATCGACATACGAACGAGAAGATGGACGTTGGCAGCTCATCGTCCAGGGCCTTGAAGATGTCAGGATTGACCAGCTTGTCTTCGATCAGATTTCTGAATCACGCATTGGGAGAATCACAGATGGTCTCGATGAACAAATCGTTACATTTTCTATTATTGCAACACGTGCATTGCTCCTCGATTTGATGATGTTGGAAGCACTGCTTGTTGTTGATGAACAACCATCGAACTCAATCCATCATATCGACACTGCAATGATCTCAACCTCTTCGTTTGGTTCCTTATCATCTCCGACATGGGCCACCCGCCCTGCAGGTATCGATGATGCTTCCTGGAAGCGATTGCAGACATCGCTCTATCCTGAACGAATAACTGTGACATTGTGCGATTGTGAGCTCGATTTGTTGGATCTCCAAGTCCAATATTCGAACCAATTTGATGCAGAGGATACGCCTTCATTCAATGCACTAAGGACGACCAGTGGCATCATCCCTTACGCTGGAATCGTCACAATCGTGTCGGTCCTTGTTTGTCTTGCCATCATCGTCAATGAAGAGCAGCGACGGCGAAAAGCCAGACAGTTGGCTGAAGCATATACCTCAAGCAGCACAATCTGGACATCACTCTTCTGAGGATGCTTTCTTGGCTTTCTTGGAAATGTCTTCAGCTTCTTCATCGCTGATGCCAAGTGCGCTTTGGAATTGCTTCAACTCAGCAAGTTCTTCTTTGGTGATGATGCCATCATCCCAAGCCTCTTCGTAGGCTTTTGTGAGGAATTCCTTGTAGGCATCTGGATTGAGGAGTACATCTCGAATCAATCCATGGTCAATGCTGCTGCCGGATGAAGACGATGCACTCAATTCCATCATTGCTGCAGAACGGCGCATCTCTTTGACAGCCATATCTTTCAGACCATGTCCAGCCCAAACGGCGCCTGCAGCAACGACAGACGCTGCAAACCAGCGCATAAGGTCAGGGTCAACAAGTTCACCTGGAGTCACGAGGTGGAACAATCCGAGTACAGCCATTGCTGCACCACACATCACCTCGAACCAATCGTTGAGATCGGGTTCATCTGAAAACACAGAGAGTCGTTGTTCAATCAGGAGTTCAGTCTGTTCGTCCATGGACTTCGTATCGACTGGAAGGACTTAGGCGTGTCGGCAGCCAAGAAGAAGCGCATTCCTTTTCAGCCGTTGGCGTAACCTACGGTTATGGGCGAAGGTGAGAGGTCGATTCAAAACCTATCTCTTCCCGAGCAAGTGATTCAATTTTTCACAAAAAGTTGGGGGATTCAACAATTGCACCCACCGCAATTTGAAGCGATGGTTCCTCTGTTCAAAGAGAACAACATACTTTTGGCGATTCCAACTGCATCTGGTAAGTCGTTAGTAGCTTACATAGCAATACTCAACCAACTTCTCAACGTTAATCCCGGTTCGAGAGCGGTTTACATCGTGCCACTCAAGGCCCTCGCAAGCGAGAAGTTTGAGGAGCTAAAAGAGATTGGACAACACTTGGGTCTTAACATCGGACTTGGTATTGGAGACGCAACATCGGAAGCCAAAAACATCGATGAATCTGATATTCTCATCTGCACCTCGGAAAAACTGGATTCACTGATGCGTTCGCGCTCAGAACTGATGAGCAACGTCTCCATCGTCGTCGCG
>FUFK010792300.1_pt1 | contig 10012 bp, 13 predicted proteins | sample 1021851 | NCBI WGS metagenome assembly FUFK01 (sample SAMEA51879418, study PRJEB19060) | metagenome | reverse complement strand
AAAAACCACAACGATAAAACAGTTGCAGTAACAGGGATTGTTCTAGGTCACGCACCATTATCGTTATTAGCAATTTTATATTTTCCAGCACCCAGCACAGATAGTTATATTTTCATAATTATAAGCATATTTATTCATCAAGGTTATCAATGGTTTTTATTAAGATCTTATCAAGTTGGAGATCTAACTAAAGTTTATCCAATAGCTAGGGGAACTGGACCATTAATTACAACTTTTATATCCATTCTGTTTTTGGGAGTTGTTCTTGATAAATTCGTTATTCTTTCGATATTACTTTTATGTTTTGGAATTTTTTTACTAGGAGCAAATAATTATAAAAAAAGTAATTTAAATGAAATAAAATATCCATTGATTACAGGAGTATTTATTGGGTCGTATTCTTTAATTGATGGTTACGGAGCAAGGATTAGCGAGTCAGCAATATCTTTTATGAGCTGGTCATTTCTTATCAATGCATTAATTTTTCCATTTGTACTTGGAATAATAGGGGAAAAAAAAGTTTTACAACGCGTTTATAATGAAGGTAAAAAAATCTTTATTTATGGAGTAACACTTTCTTATGCAAGTTATGCTTTAGTAGTATGGGCCTTCACAAAAGCACCAATACCGGTTGTTACATCGTTAAGAGAAACTAGTATTTTATTATCAATTTTTATTGGATACTTTCTTTTAAAAGAAAAAATGAATTTATTAAAAATTTCCTCTATAGTAATTATTTTAATAGGAGTAATTGGGATTAAGTTGTTTTAACTAATTTGTAACAATTTATAAATATTTTTGACATAAACATTTATTACTAATTTTTATCGTAAGTTTAAATATACTAAGTCATATTGTTTTTTCCTCTATTTAAACTTTATTGATTAACTACCTTCCCCTTTTTTTATAAAAAGGGGGAAGGACGATTTAGATCTTAATTATTTACAGACGCAGAACTCTCACCAGCCTTTTTTTTAGCTAATTTTCTTGCTTTTTTTTCAGCAACTTTTTTTTCAATACTGGCAATTTTTATATTAAGTTTAGATAATTTCTTCTCTTTTAAATTAATCTTATTTTTAAGTTTATCTATTGACTTGATAAACTTTTTTTTCCTTTTTTCATGTTTCTTTAACTTTTTGCCCATCATTACCTCCTAGATAAGTTATAAAATGATTATATTTATATTAAACTTTTAAGTAAAATAGTTTTGTGTAAAATTATATAATTTAAAATATTAAAGTAAAAAATTTACTTTTTTTTCTGAAAATTCAATATCAATCTTATTGTGGCATCCAAAATTATCTCCATCAACCTGAACGGGAATTTCAAAATTATTGCAATTAATATGAATACTTTTTGAGTAGGTAGTTATTACAGATTTATTTTTTGATAAATCTCCATAAATAATTATTAAAATTATATAATATATTAGCTTTAGCCTAGTTAAATCTTTAAAGACATAAGTTATTAATCTGTCATCAAAAATGTTTGATTTATTTATCTTATGATGGCCAGCATAAAACTTGGTATTAGAAGNACAGAATATTATTGGAANCGAAAAATAGTAGCTGGATCNACNCCAACGATAAAAGANTTTAGTCGNATNGAAAGATTGTTTNTNCAGACGAATCANATGAGATATTACGTNCCTTGTCCAGAGTGNAATCATATGCAATATCTNANATGGTCAAATATGAANTGGCGAGATAATGATCCTGATACAGTTGCCTATGCTTGTGAGGATTGTGGTTGTTTGATNCCACATAGNAAAAAAAGATGGATGGTAGAAAGAGGAGAGTGGNGAGCTACAGCACCAGGNAATCCTAAACACGTTGGATTTCATATATGGGCTGCTTATTCTTATTCGCCAAATGCGAGTTGGTCTAATCTTGTTGAAGAATTTTTACAAAGTAAAGATGATCCAGAACAGTTAAAAACATGGATCAACACGATTTTAGGGGACGTATGGGAAGATCAATATGCAAGTAAAGTTGGTGCAGAAGGTCTTATGGAAAGGGCATCACTTGAGACTTACAAGCAAGGCATACCACCTAGTAGCGTTCTCAGTTTGTGTCTCGGATGTGACGTACAAGATGACAGACTTTCTATGAGTCTCTGGGGCATAGGACGTAACGAAGAAATGTATTTGATAGATAGAAAGGTTATTTATGGTAGCCCTGCAAGAGCAGATTTATGGAAACAGATGGATGAGGTACTGATGAGTGAATATACAAACGAGGATGGCAAGAAGATGAAGATTGATAGTGCTGCGATTGATACAGGTGGTCACTTTACGCAAGAAGTTTATCAATATGTAAGAGAAAGAACACAGCTCGGATTGATTGGAGTTAAGGGTATGGGACAAAAAGGAAAACCTCCTATCGGCAAACCAAGTAAAGTAGATATTAATTTTTCTGGTAAAGCATTAAAAAGAGGAGTGCAGTTATTTCCTGTAGGAGTAGATGTTATAAAATCAACACTTCACAACAAATTAAAAGATGCAGAACCGGGGGAGGGATATATTCATTTCTACCCAACAATTACGCATGATTATTTTGAAGAGTTAACGGCAGAGAGACAGGTGCTTAGATATAAGCATGGATATCAAGAACGTATTTGGGTTAAAAAAAGTAATGCAAGAAATGAAGCTCTTGATGAAATGGTATACGCATATGCTGCTTGGCAAAGATTATTGCAAAAATATGACAGAAGAACAATTTTTGAACAATTTGAAAGAAGATTAAATCCCTCTGAACCTAAAAAGGATAGTAAGCTATCATTAAATCGTACTAATTCGACTAAAAACTCGAATTTTGTCTCTAATTGGTAAAAAAATGACTTTTCCTAAACAGATCAGAGCAGGGGATTATATTCAATGGAGGATACCAGCAGATCAAGATGTATTTGGAAATGCGATAAGTAGTCCTGATTGGTCTGTTGTTTATTATTTAAGAACTAATACATCTTCAGAAGGAGCTATTGTAAATAGCTCTGCTTATTTAGATGGTTTTGAATTTAATATTGCATCTGCAACATCAGCTAATTTTGATGCAGGGGATTGGTTCTATCAAGCAGTAGCAAATAAATCAGGAGCAGAAAAACAAACTTTATACACAGGCAGTTTTAAAGTATTAGCATCTTTAGAATATTCTGGTACACCTGCTGCTTTTGATGACAGGAGTCAAGTAGAAAAAGACTTAGATGTTATTGAAGGTGCAATTAGAGATTTAATTAGTGGCGGTCTTGTTAAGGAATATAAGATTGGAACAAGAAATGCTAAGAAATATGAGTTGGCTGAGTTGTTAGCACTAAAGAGTCAATATAAAGTAGAACTTGTAAGAGAAAAACAAGCTGAGATGATGGCAAATGGATTAGGTAATCCAAGAGCTACATTTGTTCGTTTTGATGGAGCATACTAATGGGAATTAGATCTAACATTGCAAATGCAGTAAAACGAGTTTTAGGGTTCGGTAGTAATGCACAACCACTTAGAGGTCTTCGAGCATATCAAGGAGCATTAGTTTCTAGACTTACACAAGATTGGATGAGTAGTCAGTTAAGTGCTGATGCTGAAATTAGGAATAGTTTGCGTAAGCTAAGAGATAGATCCAGAGAACTTGTAAGAAATAATCCATATGCAAGACAAGCAAAAAGAACAACACAAATTAATATTGTTGGAACAGGGATGAAATTTCAATCTCTTGTTTTACAACAAAGAGGAGGAAAAAGAGATCAGAGGGTTAACAATCTTATAGAAGAAAAATGGGCAGAATGGTCAGAAGCTGATAGTTGCGATTGTGCAGGTAAATATTCTTTTCATCAATTTGAGTGGTTAGCGGCAGGTGCATTATGCGAATCAGGAGAAGCTATTTTTAGAATTGTAAGAAAACCATTTGGCGATTCAAATGTTCCTATTGCTTTGCAAATGATTGAGAGTGATTTGTTAGATGAAGAATATGATGACAAGTTACTAAATAAAAACAATGAGTGGAGAAATGGAGTAGAGGTAGATGAGTGGGGTAGACCTGTTAGATATGCCATACTTACAAAACATCCGGGCGATGCATATTATTTAGATTATTCTGCAAATCGTAAATTACATATTTTTGTAGATGCAAAAGATATTATTCATTTATTCTTACCCGAAAGGCCTGGACAGAATAGAGGAGTACCTTGGTTTCATAGTGTGATGGCTGATATGCATCAGTTACAGGGATATGAAGAAGCTGCTGTTATTAGAGCTAGAGCAGGTGCAAGCATTATGGGATTTATACAAAACGATCAAGGAGAATTGATTGGAGATGAGGTACAGAATAATCAGAGAATACAATCATTTAGTCCTGGAGAGTTTAGATATCTAGCACCAAACGAAAGTGTGCAGATTCCTGATATTGATTATCCATCTCAGCAGTATGAAATGTTTGTAAAAAATAAAATCAGACGTTTTGCCACAGGTATAGGTTGTAGTTTTGAAACTATCAGTAAAGACTTCTCTGAGACTAATTATTCTAGTTCAAGACTTAGTTTGTTAGAAGACAGAGAACATTGGAAGTTCTGTCAGAAGTATATGATTGATAATTTTCACTTCAGAATATTTAAAGAGTGGCTTGCATTATCAGTTTTATCAGGAGACTTAGATTTTCCTGATTACGCTGCTAATTCAAAACGATATTGCAAACCAAGATGGACTCCACCTGCACAACATTATGTTGATCCATTAAAAGAAATAAGAGCTTATCGTGAGGCAGAGCAAGCAGGTTACATGAGTAAGTCACAGGTAATTGCACAGACAAATGGTGGCGATTATGACGATATTGTGTCTGAGATAGCAAGAGAACAAGATGTCGCTGATAGTTTAGGAGTTACATTAGATAAAGATCTAGACTTAGAAGTAGAGATTGGATCTGAGGGTAATGTGAATATTACTCCTCCTCCACCAAACAGATCTAAGAAAACACGCAAAAAGGCTGAGTAATTATGGCAAATGTAAGTGGCACAGAGATTAATTTAAAACCCACAGATGGGATGAAGACGGAGGCTAGACGTTATAAGGAATGGAAAAAGGAAGGTAGAAAAGGCGGTACTCANGTTGCAGCNGTAAGAGCNACACAAATTATTAAGTGGTAATGANTTATCTNCNGANGTTGTTGTNAGNATGTTTAGTTTTTTTGCTAGACATGANGTTGATAAAAAAGCAGAAGGTTTTAGNCCNGGNGANAAAGGATANCCTAGTCNAAAGGNCGNNNGGCTTGGGCAGCNTGGGGAGGGGACGCAGGTTTTAGTTGGAGTCGTAAAAAAGCTGCACAAATTAAAAAGGCAAGAGAGAGAGGAGAAGTTATAGATTTAGCAAGACCATATCCAAATGAACACGCAGCAACTATTACAAATTCTGAGGAATATGATACATTTAGGCGGTCTAACAATGAAGCCTCCCAAGGCATAGACTTTATATTTGGTATAAAGGATAATGAGGAGGGTGCTGAACTTCAATCAATTAGGTTCAGACTTTCTGAATATTCTGCCTCTGAAGCACAAGCTTGGCTTGAGAGAAACGAGTTTGAACCTATTAAGTTTGAACCTGCTACTAACGAAAAAACTATGGCTGAAACAACTAAAGTTGAAAAAAGAGCAGAACCTGATGCTTTGAAAACAGGNGATTTTGTATCTTGGAATGCTAGTGGAGGTCGAGCTAGAGGAAAGATTACAAGAATAGAACGTGATGGACAGATTGATGTTCCTAGCAGTTCTTTTGTTATTAACGGAACAGCGGATGACCCTGCTGCTTTGATACAAGTGTATAGAGATGGCGAATCCACCGATATATATGCAGGGCATCGATTTTCGGCACTTACAAAAATTGCCGACATTAGAGCGATTGAGAATGGAGATAAGTTTGAGCGTAAAGAGGTTACGGACTTCAAAAATGTAAAAGCTAGAACATTCGAGTTTCCATTTAGTTCTGAATTTGCAGTAAAACGCTATTTCGGTAACGAAGTGTTAAGCCATGAAGAAGGAGCAGCAGATTTAGCACGATTAAATGATGGCGGTGCTGTTCTGTTTAATCACGATATGAATAAGCCAATAGGTGTTGTTGAGAGTGCTTATATAAATCCAGAAGATAAACGTGGTTATGCTAAAATTCGTTTCTCAAGAAACAAGTTTGCGTCAGAAATATTACAAGATGTCCAAGACGGAATATTAAGAGGCATTTCGTTTGGATATCAAATTAATAATATGGAAGAGATGGAAGATGGTATGAGAGCCACCAACTGGTCAGTACACGAACTATCAGTTGTTACTGTTCCAGCTGATCCAACTATTGGTTTTGGTAGGAGTTTGATAGAACCCTCTCAAGGTAATAGTATTAGTATGGAACAAGAATCTCCTATCGAGGAGATTAATTCTGCGGTTGAACCCGCATCAACAACAGTCCGAAACATGGAAGAATCAACTAAAGAAACTGCGGTTGATACGGCTCCAGCCGTTGAAATCGACATCAAAGCCGAAGTACAACGTGCTATTGATGAAAACAATGCTCGTACAGCATCAATCACTTCGTTATGTCGTGAGTTTGGANAGTATGGAGCAGAACAGCTTGCTGATTCACTTATNAAGGGAAATAAAACTCCCGAAGAAGCAAAAGCAGCTATCCTCGATCTTGTNAAAAACAAGGCAGAGGTTCGTAATACACCCATTCGTTCTACTGACATGACAACNAANGAAGTTGGCTTAGACCAAAAAGAAATTAAGNGNTTCTCTTTCTTAAGAGCATTAAANGCNNTAGCAAANCCNACAGATCGTCAAGCTCAAGAAGCNGCAGCTTTTGAGAGAGAGGTATCTGANGCAGCTTCNAAGAAGTATGAAAAACCTGCAAATGGAATTTTAGTTCCTAACGAAGTTTTAAAAAGAGACTTGAATGTAGGTACAGCAACAGCTGGTGGTAACTTAGTTCCAACAGAATTACTTGCAGGTTCATTCATCGACATTCTTAGAAAGAGAATGGCTGTGATGGCAACTAACCCAACAATGCTTACTGGATTGTCAGGAAACGTATCTATCCCCCGGATGACCTCAACTAGCACCGCTTATTTCGTTGGCGAATCTGGAAGTCCAACTGAGAGCCAACAGGCGTTTGACCAAGTGAACATGACGCCAAAAACAGTAGGGGCATTTGTTGACTACTCCCGGAGATTACTTCTTCAATCTTCAATTGATGTTGAGTCAATGATCAGAGATGATATTGCAAAAGTTATTGCTACTAAGCTTGATAACGCAGCAATCTATGGTTCTGGTAGTTCTAACGAGCCTCTTGGAATTAAAGATACAACAGGTGTAGGAACACAAACAATCAGTACATTTGGTACTTTCGCTGAGTACATCGGAATGGAGACAGACGTTGCAGCGGCAAATGCTGATGTAGCTAATATGTTCTACCTAATAAATGCTTCTGCTAGAGGTGCTTTGAAGTCAACAGAAAAAGCTTCAAACACAGCACAGTTCGTGTTTGAGAACAATGAAATTAATGGCTACCCAGCTATTGTTTCTAATCAGCTTGCAAACAATGATGTTCTCTTTGGAGACTTCTCACAGTTTGTAATTGGTATGTGGTCTGGTTTAGATCTAACTGTAGATCCATATGCAAATGCAACAGCAGGTAGTGTAAGAATCATTGCATTACAGGATGTTGACTTTGCTGTTAAGCAACCAGGTGCATTCTGCTTCGGAACATAATATGAAGTTTAAATTGCTACGAGCAACAATGATAGCTGGAGTCCCTACGGACTCTGGTTCTATTGTTGACCTTGAGCAGCAAAGTGGGGAGTATTTAGTAGCTATTGGGAAAGCTGAATTAGTTGTTGAAACTTGTGAAGCACCTACTGCTAGTACAGAACCAGTTGTCGAGCCAGAGCCTACCGAAAGTGAGGAAGTTGATTTTTCTGAAATGACAAAATCACAAATCGAAACTTATGGTCGCAAGCTTGGAATAGAACTCGATAGAAGACAAAACAAAACTGATCTAATTGCAAAATTAGAAGAGTTTATTTCTACACAGGAGGAATCTTAAAATGTCTGTTATTCAACAGAACTTAGAAAAACTAACTGTTGTTGCTGGTGTTGCTACTGCTGCTGTAACAAGCACAGCTACATCAAGTGCAATAGATCTTCTCGAATATGATGGAGATGTAATGNTAATTTTGGATAGTGCTGCTGGTGGCGGTTCTTCTCCAACATTAGATATTAAAATTACTGAATCTGACTCTTCAAGTGGTACATACACAGATTTATCTGGTGCTACTTTTACTCAGGTAACAGGATCTGCTTCAATGCAAACACTTGCAATCAACAAAGACGAGTGCAAGCGTTACATTAAAATTGTTCAAACAATTGGTGGATCATCCCCAACCTTTACTTTTAGTATCAACTTAGTTGGTCTTAAAAAGTACGGCTAAATACATATATAGCCCTCTTTTTGAGGGCTTTTTTTCTCATGGCATTTACTGAAGACATAGACACTTTTTTTGCTGATTTTTCTGATAATGTCCTTTATCAAGGTGTCATTTACAAAGGGATATTAGAACAACCAGATGAGATAATTGCTGATGGCGTAGTTTTAACTACTGATTATGAATTAACTGTAAAAAATAGCGATTTAGGCACATTAGCTTTCGATACAGAAATAGATGTAAGTGATATTACATACAAAGTAAGAAATATAAGAAAAGTAGATGATGGTACATTATGTAAAATTTCATTAACTAAGAAGTGATATGGCGACAAAAAGAGAGCGAATATTAGCAGCAATAAAAACAAATCTTGCTAATACTACTGGGGTAGGCACTAGAATTTATAGATCTAGAGCAGAAGCTTTAACCAGATCAGAAACACCAGCACTTATAATTGAGCCTATTAGTGATACGCCAGAAGATACACAAGCTTTTAATAATAAAGTCAACTNGGAATTTAAAATAAGAGTATCTGTTGTAGTAAGAGGAGCTATTCCAGATCAAGTTGCAGATCCTACTATAGAGAGCTTACACACAAAAGTATTGACTGATCCTTCTGTTGGTGGATTAGCTCTTGATGTTAGACCATCTACAACTAGTTTTGAAATACTAGAAGCTGATGAACCAGCAGGGGTAATAGGTTGTGAGTTCGATATTTCTTATAGAACTTCATATAACAGTTTGACTACATAATTCTTTTGTAATATGAACCCTAACAACCCTGACCGATTATTATGAGTAATGAACACCAAGGCGAGGGTGGAACTTTCCTTCTTGATCCAGAGACAGGANAGNNTACACTTATCCAACAAACAAATCCACCTGAGACATCAATTGAGGTAAAAACTGATGGCATTGCTGACAAGAAAAAGAGTAATTCTAATCGAAGCCGAAAGTAGCTACGGAACTGATCCAACTATAGTTGCTGCTGACGCTGTTCTCGTAAGAGATCTTACTATAACACCACAATCAAGTGATGTTGTAAGTAGAGAACTTATTAGACCATATTTAGGAGCATCGGAGCAACTTCTAGCAAACACAAGAGTCGAATGTACATTTGCGGTAGAACTATGCGGATCGGGAACAGCCGGAACCGCGCCTAGATATGGAGATGCTCTCAAGGCGTGTGGCATGTCAGAGACTGTAGTGGCAAATACACGAGTTACCTACGCCCCAGTATCAAGTTCTTTCTCTAGCGTTACTATCCACTACAACATAGATGGTGTCAGACATAAAGTGACCGGGGCAAGAGGAACTGTAGAATTGTCAGCCGAGGTAGGTCAAATCCCAGTTCTGAATTTTACTATGCAGGGCATATATGTAGCTCCTGATGATAGTGCATTACCAACAGTTTCATATGGCGCACAGGACGAGCCTCTTATCTTTAAAAATGGCAATACAAGCAGCTTTCAGTTATTGTCATACGCTGGTGCATTGCAATCTATAAGTTTTGATCTAGGTAATGAATTAATTTATCAAGAGCTTGTTGGAGGTACAAAACAAGTTCT